>Ga0209645_1000234_pt1 | contig 29996 bp, 27 predicted proteins | sample ETNvirenome_6_30_FD_184070 | JGI IMG/M metagenome (GOLD analysis project Ga0209645, IMG submission 184070) | Marine viral communities from the Pacific Ocean - ETNP_6_30 (SPAdes) (version 2) | ecosystem: Environmental > Aquatic > Marine > Oceanic | place: Pacific Ocean | collected 2013-06-19
GTTAATCTTCTTTCTGCTTGAATTACTCCTGTAATTCCTCCTCTTACAAGTCCTGCAGGTGCAAACCAAGGTGCTGAACTACTATCTGTAAATGCATATACTCCTGGTATTACTACTGAAGCTGGAATAAATTCGTTTCTTCCTGTAGCTGATTGAGTTTGTAACCAAGGCCAGTAAGAAGCTGCATATGAACTATTTAATAATCCTGCTTGTGTTACTGTGTTAGATACAGTATCTCCATGCCCTACTAGATCAATTACTGCTATTGTATCTCCTCTTGTTTCTGCTAGAGAAATAATTGAATCCAATTGAGTCTTATGAGAAGCAAATTCGTAAGCTAGTCCTGGTGCTGAAATGATATTAAACTGATAATCATCTGTGTTTTCTAGTACTGAGATTATATCTGCATATTCTGATGCTTCTATTCCTTGAATGTTAGTATCGTCTATGTCTTTAAAGAACTTGTTTGGTTCACTATTATGTAATAGAGTACCAGTTGCGTTATAGAAAGAACCTGATTGAGCTATAGGAAGAGATCCAGAATAAGAAACTTCTGCTGCATCTGTTCCAACAGTAAGTCCGTCATTTCCTAAATAATCTAAGGTCTGTAGATTTACAGAAGCAACTCTAACAAAATTAGATTTGTTAGTATACTCTCCTATAGTTTCTATATAATATGGAGATTCTCCTGTATTAATTTGCTGGTATTGAGTACCTACTATGCTTTCGATATAATTACTAGAGTTTGGATCTAATGAACAATCGTTAAATGTCTCTAATACGACTTTATTTTTTAAACTATCATCTCCTCTACGAATACTTAATGTAAAGGTACCTTGTTCGTTATTGATATTAGAAATTTCCCATCTAAGGTTATCAGCAGATCCAGATACTAACGAATGGTCACTATTATGAAGAATAGTGTCCGGAAGTGATCCTGTAGCATTATTATATATTGTACCTTTTCCTAGAGTTTCTAAAGTAAAAGGTTGAGTACTGTCTTTAGCTGAAGCTGATACGTGAGTATTACTAGCTCTAGTAAATGATCCAGATACTACTCTATTAACTAGTACTGAATTTCCTCCTTGCTGAAAATAGTTCTTTACTGCAATAGAAGTTAAATACTCGTATGAAGTAGACCCAGAAGAAAAAGTTGTTCCAAATTTTCTTACATAATCGTTATAAGAAGTAACTAAAGTAGGTACTTCTACAGGCCCTTTTACAGCTGGTCCTATGATTGCTGCTCCTGCTGCTACAGGGGCTGGTTGGATAAAAGAGATGTCATTTTCTCTTGTAAATACACCTGGAGAGATAATTGTTTCTGCCATGTTTGATGAAGTTTATTAAAATGTCTTTTATAAATATCTGCTTATTTTGTAAACCGTCCTTCTAATAATAAGGTAGTTATCTGTATATAAATAGGAAGGGAAGGTGTAAAACCTTCCCCTGTTTCAGATATAAAACTTTTTTAATTTACTCAACCGTTGGCACAACCTCTTTTTGTGTTTGTACTTCTGCTGGGGCAAATTCTCCTTTTTCTAAATCTATAGATCCTTTACCGTATTTTTCTTCTAATTCCTTTACTAACTTAGTTTCTAAGTCTTGAGTCTCTGTTAGATAATTCTCAACGTTTGCTTCACGATTTTTTAAATCAATTTTAGCTAAAGCTAGTTGTCCTAATTCGCTTCTAACCGCTTGCATTCTAGTCTGAATATCTTTGATCTGCTCTAATTCTTTTTTTGATAACTTTTTGTTTGCCATTTTTAATATATTAATTTAATTATGTATACATTTATAAATATATGAACTTATAATTTAAAGTCCAACTTAAATACTGAATTTATCTAAAACTCTCTAAAGTAAAATCTGTACCGGGTAAAGTATGAACGGATCTGTTATGATTAGTATAAACTAAAACTTCTGGATCATCAATTAAAAAATCACATCCTTTGCAATAAGAAGGGTAATCACCTGTTATATGACCTTCTCTTAATTCTTGATAAGCTTTTCCATTCCATACCTCATCAAAAGTATTCTCTGATAAGTGTCCTAATACTGCTTCTTCGTCTCTACCTAAAACTTGACAACAAGGATGTATAGCACCCGTTTTACCATCTAAGCCTCCTGCTCTAATAGTAATTTCAGGTGCAAATGGTCTACCACATGTTTTTACTTTTCCGGCTCTTTCATTTGGATTTTCGTATACTCCTGACCAATTATGCATTTTCCATATTTCAGCTAAAGTACCGGTAGGCTTTATCCAATTTAATTTATATTGATCTATTTCAAAATCAACTTGATTATTGTCTGTTATTAAATGGTAAGATGCTAATTCAGTTATTCCATTAGTTTTAGAAATATAATCTTGTGCTTGAATTACATTTTTCTTTACAAATTCAAAAGCATCTCTATTCATCCACTCTTTATACTTTTCTTTATCGTAACCTATAATAGAAAAACGTATCCGGCTTAATCCTGCATCTACACATTTTTGCATAAACTCACCTTTGAATTTAAAACCGTTAGAAAAAATATAAGATTTTACATTATGATCTGTTAATATTTTAATATATTCAGGCAGTCTTCTAACTAGTGTTGCTTCTCCTGATCCTTCCAAGTTTACTACCTTAACTCCTTTATCAACACATTGTAAAACGTAGTTTTTAAACTCATCTAATTTCATTTGCTTTAGAAATCCTTTATGTCTACCTGGATTAGTTTGAGGACACATCTGACAAGTATAATTACATCCACCGTTAATCTCTATAACTGCTCTTTCTATGTAGGGTTCTATTATAGTCTTTCTCATATATTTTCGTTTAGTACGTATTTACAGAAATCATATATTATCAATCCTCTTTCTCTAGTTGCTTCTGTATGATCGTATAAAAATCTACTTGAATTTAATATAAATAGTTTTTTAGCTGTTAATGTTGTTTCTTCCGATGGTTCTAATTTATTAAGAAGTACTGCGGCTTCTACTACCCTGTTGTTAAGTACATATGATTGAGGATAGGGAGCATATATAAAAAGATTAATTAATTTCTTTAAATAAAATATAGCTTCTTGTTTTCTTTCTAACTGAAGTAAAGACATTATTTTAATCCATAAAGTAGTAGACCAATTTCTAACATAATTACTTTTATCGATAGCTTTAAAAGTGTTATTTAAAGCTGGAGTATATTTCCCCATAGGTATGTTAAGTAGGTTTTCTAATATGCTAGAAATATACAAAGATACTTCTGCTAATCCACCTTCGAATAGAATCCAACACACTCTTAAAAATGCATTCCAATCTAAACCTCTCTGCTCATTAAAAACATGATGACTTTCCATAAGATCTGTTAGTTCAGCAGCATTTTTTAATACATACTTTATTTCTTTTTCATCTAATCCATTTATAAGTCTTAAAATTCCAAATCTTGCAAAATAAGGAGTATCTTTTCTATACTGGTATGAATAAGCAGCCAAATTAGCATCTAAATGATGTGCTAATAATTTAATATACGGTTCTACGTCTGAGAAGATTAGTTCTTCAGGTTTTATTTTACTTGTTATTTCATCTAATTTTCTATATTCGTAAGTTACTCGCCAGTATAATTCTTCTTGGAATTCTCTTTTTTTATCTTCTTCCAGCTCTTTATATTGATTCCAATATTCATCGTACTTATTATTATTTATATAATAAGAAGATTTAAAATAATCAATAACTATTCGATTTTGATTATGCAATCCTTTTAACTCTCTTTGTATTTCAAATGTTTTACCACAATCATTTAAACCAAAGAATCTTTTATCTACATTTTCTTCTACATATTTAAAATCGTACTTTTTCATACTATAAATAAGAAATCGTGATGTCTAACATCTACTAATTTATATCCTAAATCATATAAAAAATTAAAAATATACTGCCTTTGTTTAAAAGAAATATCTGATCTATGGCAATGTATTTCAACAACTATAACTGGAAGGTATTTTTTGATAGTATTTTCAGCTCCTTTAATTAATTTGTCTTCGCTACCTTCTACATCTATTTTAATTAAATCAACGTCATCAAAATTATACGAATCTAACGTTGTAACTTCTTCTACACTACTTCCCTGTGAATCAACTATTCTGCTTGTACCTGAAGAAGGGTATAATTTAAATTCTACTTCTGTATTTTTATCGTATAATCCTTTATCGTGGACCTTAATATTATCAAAAGAATTAGTATTAATTTTAAGATGCTTTCTTATATTTGTAGATATTTCAAATGCTTCTACTTTTTCAAAATTTCTCGCAAAACCTACTGATAGGTATCCGTAATTTGCACCTGCATCAATACATCTACGGAAAGTCTTTTTATTATATAAAGACAGTATATAATCTAATGTATTTGCCTGCCAAGTACATTTATCTTCTATATTTCGCTGTTGAGCGTAATGTACCAGAGCATTATCGGAGTCGTTTTCTATATAAGACCATTTCATACTATAGCTCTAAATTTGAAATATTTTCTGAAAACCATATTGGCATAGTATATCGTTCTCCGTTAATTTTTTTAACGCCGTGTTGATATTCTAAATTAGATGGGAATAAAACTACTTTTCCTTTCTTAGGAGTACTTTCTATATTAAAATTAGGAAAATATGTTTCTCCTCCTTCATACTCGTCATTTAAGTAACATACGCCAGCACAATAACGATAAGGAAATCTAGCTGGAGTTCCGTCTAACCATACAGCATCTGCATGCACATCCATACTTAAACCTGATGGCCAGTAAACTAAATCAGTATAGTCTGGGTATAGTGTTTTATTAAAAAGCTTTCTAGCTAAAAAAGTGATATCGTATTTATATCCGTTTACGATTTGTTTAATTTTATCGTCATTAATTACACTATAAGGAATAGTACGATTATCAAATAATTTATTTCCGCTATTTTTATCTTCTTTTTTTTGATTTTTAAACCAACTTACTATTTCATCACAAATATCAGCAGAAATAAAATCTTCTATTTCAAAAATTAAATTTGAGTCAGGCATAATTTATTTTACGTAATTTAACCAGCTAGTTACAATGTACTTATCATTGCTGATAGGCATGTTACCTTTATGAATATAAGGCCAGCTTGCTGGATGAATTATCAAACGTCCTGCTTTTGGTTGTACTTTGAAAAAATCTCCTTGATCATTAAATAGAAATTCAGTTTCTCCTCCTTTATCGACATCATTCAAATATAAAATAAAAACAAATACCCTACTGCTAGTAGATAAACAATCTTTTTCTACGTGCCAACCGTTATAATGTCCTTTATTTTTATCATATTTTTGAATATTAAATGCAGGATATGATGTTTTCGAGGCTACTATGCTATTATGTTGGAATTCGTTATTGTAAGGAAATTTATTTAGGTAGTTATTAGTTAGATTATTATTAAAAGTTTGAGTAATTAATTCTACTAATTTTACATCTTTATTATTTGCATAGTTTAGAAAATTAAAATCTGTAGATGATTTAATACCTTGGTCTAATCCACTACTAGCTTTACCTTCTATGGCATATCCTCCTTTTATAGCTTCTTCAATTCTTTTTATATAACGTTTACAGTTAGTTTGAGATAAAACGTTATCGTATACTCCTATTGTATCTTTAAAATTCATTTATTTTTAGTTTAATTATTTAAAAGGTGTGCCTCCAACCCAAAGAACGAAAGATTTTCTAACTCCTTTAGTAACCGGCTTAACTCTATGTAACATATAAGAAGGAAAAATTGTTACTGAACCTGCTTTTTTTGGTGCTGTATAAGCTAAGTCGTGAGGTCCTCCATGGGTTAGTTGAAGATCTCCTCCTTCGTAATCTTCTGGGCCTGATAGTTGAACTGTAACCGATACTTTTCTACAAGAAGCAATTCCTGTACCTATATCTTGATGCCAGTTATAATGTCCTTTTTCATTAGCATGATATTCAGTAAATTGTATTTGTTCAGGCATTGATACTAATTCAAACTGCCATAATGCATCGTTAGCTTCTTGAATCATTACTTGCAGTCTTCTATAAAGCCATTCCCATTTACTATCTTGCTGTATCCATCTAACTTTAGATATACGTATACTATCTGATTGTTCGCCTAAAGTAGTAGCTTTTGAAGGTGCTACATCTTGTATATCTTTATCAATTTTTTTTAATTCTTCTTCAGTGAATCCTTGTTCAAAAGTATAATGTTGAAGAGGTTCGTTTTCTCTTCTATCAAAATTGTAACTCCAAAACATAGTTGAAAATTTATTTTATTATTAATATATGAAATTTATTTTAAATAAGCAACTTTAAATTATAGAATGAGCCCAGCTTTCATCTATATACGTCTTATGTGGTTTACCTACTATTTCTTCTACTGCCTTAATTACCCCAGGCCATTCTTTTTGATAATCATGTCCTCCTATAAGGTGGTTTGTTTTAGGTAAATAGAGTTCTAAGTCTTTTTTTACATCTTCATATTTATGAGAACCGTCTATATAAATAAAATCAAAATAACCATCTTCAAATTTATCAACTATATTATAGCTGTAATCTTGATGTAGGGTTATATTATCAAAATATCTTGTATTTAATTTAAATTCTTTTTGTATTTCTTCCCAACTATCATCAAAGATACCATTTGCTTCTTCATTTCCTTGATGTGGATCTATACAATGTATTTCATCAAATATACCAGATGAAGCAAACATAAAAGTAGATTCTCCTTTATAAGAACCAATTTCCAGCATTTTTAAATTAGTTTTATTGCTAAGGGTATTTAATACATCTATTATTAGTATACTAAGACCAATATAGTATCTATTTCCTGATGTCATTAAATTCCACTCTTTAGGTGGATTAAATCTTAGGGAATTTTTCATTATAAAAACCTTTAAAATGTGGGTATGGATAATTTGGATTATTGTGAAAATCCCCTATTGGATGAGTTGAGTATACACAAGCATATAATCCTCTGATATTATTAGAAGTATTTAAATTAGATCCATGCAAAGTATTTCCTTCTATTGCAACTACATCTCCTGCTTTTGCTACTAATTCTTCATATTCACCTGTTTGATTATTTCTACAAATAAGAGGACCAGTTTCAGATGGCATATCATCTAATATCCAAGATATGTTTACTGTTTTATATTTTCCTTCAGAAGCAGCTTTAGGATCCGGACCGTACTGATTATCGTAATGTGCTTCAAAAGCAAATCCTTCTCCTGGTAGTTTAACTACTATTTGATCATTAAATAAGTAAGGTTCTTTAGTTTCTAATAATAAAGAAGATAGTTCATACATAAAAGGACTAGTATATGAATCGTATAATCTTTCATCTAACTTACTTGCCATTTCATATCCTGACCAAAATACACCAGTACCCCATTCTCTTAATTGTCCTACAGATGAAGCATACTTATATTTCATCTCTACAGCAAGATCTCTTGTATATTTTAAAAGATCCTTATCTAATACAGAACGTAGATGTATGAACCCTTTTGATTTAAACGTTTCTAACATACACTTTATTTATTAAATCGATCTGTCCTTCACCGTATTTGGAAAACATATCTTGTTTAAATAAGTTTTCTTTAGTATTTAATTCTATTATATTAGTGTAAACCTCTTCTAATCTTCTTTCGTTTTGTAGTTCTGAGAGTTTAATTTCTCCTAATTGAATTAAATATTCTACTCTTTTGTTATGTAATGAAGAACCTGTATTTAACTCTTCTTCAGTTAATTTTTGATTACCTATTATCATTTTATAATTTTGTATTTAGTAGATTTTTTAATTTAGAACTATCCAGTGTAGCTACTAAATTTATATCATTTTCATCAGTTCTATGAGCATATATTTTATATTCATTTTTATTACTGATATATGAATACATTTCTTGTAAAGTTAATAATGTATATAAATTATGTTTAATTTTAAAATCTGATTTATATCTACTTACTATTTCGCTTATACTTTTATTAACTAATTTAATATTTTTATTATCTTCTAACTGCTTTAATTTATTAAAATATCTGCTTTTAATATTTTCTTCAAATACTGATATAACTGCCTTATCGTAATTAAGAATTAGTTTATTATAATCTACGTTAGGGTCAAAGTTGCCAAAAAGTATTTTTTTAGAAGCTTTTGAATTTTTTATTTGTTCTAAATACTCTTCTGATAGACCCACCGGCTGTCCTTTATCATCTAAATGCTTACATACTATAGAAGGAACTATGCTTATTTTTTTTCCTAATAGTCTTATTCTATGGCATATTTTAGAATCAGGAGGTGCGTTAGTATCAAAGTAATCTCTATTTTCAGTTAAAGGAAGAATTTGTTTTGTATCGTCAACTGAGATTAACATGCATCCATTTCCTACAAAACCTATATCGGTATAATCTGTAATTGTAAGGTCATCTATAGATGTTTCTATCCATTGATCTTTTCTTACACTTGCTACTATACGTCTTTTTGTTTCAGGTCTTTCGGTAACTACAGTAGGGCCAAGCCATTCTTTATTAAAGTATATAGCACTAGTTATACCGCAATTTTCTATTTTATTATATGCATTAAATAAATCTTGTAAAGCAAAATATGGAGGAATAGTGTCATCGTCTACAAAATGAATAAAATCTCCTTTTTTAACTGATGATAAACCTATATTAATATTCTGTAAAGCAGAGTCATGTTTAACAAGCGTGTCTTTTTTGCGAGTATATTGTTCCCACTCTTGCCAATTTAAATCAGGATGACACCTTCTATTACCTTCTATGAAAGATATTTTACTATATTTGTTAGATAGGTTTAATTTTTTAATTTTACTTTTAAGTAGCTTTGTAAAATTATCATCACATCCAATAACTAGATTTAAATTAAGCTCTTTTATGTCCTTAGGAACAATTAAATTACAATAATAATCTAGAAGCTTATCTACAGAAAAGTCTCTACCTATAATTATAGAAACAATAGTACAACTAACTTTACTTTTCATTAAAACCTATTTACAGTATATATAATATACGAATTTATTTACTACTAAGCAATATTTACACCAATTACTTTAGTTATATTTGCTGTTGGTACTCCTGTAACTTTAATTATATTACTAGAATCAACTCCTAATACATCATGAGGATAACCGGCTGCAGTATAGGTAATGTCTAATTGTATTGGATTAGAAGAGTTTTTAAATCTCAATCCTGAACTTCTATCTATAGTAAGTAATGGCTGTTGATCTTGAAAGTCGTGAACATTATCTACTATAACTACATTTAGGTAGCCATCATTATTTGCATCTGATATAGCAGTACTATTTAAAGTAAGCGAATTAGCGTTAAGACTTAAAGTAGCAGATGAAGCCATGTATGCAGTAGGACTATCTTGACTCCAGTTATCAAAATCTCCCTCCGCAAAGTCACTAGTCCCATCGCCGCCGAAAGCGGTACTTTTAGCTATTTGTACCACAGCAGATCCGCCATTGACAACGTATAAATCTAAATCCATAGCAGTAATAGTTCCAGATATTGAAGATAGGTCAAAAAATAAAAATGTCCTTACCAAACGGTAAGTTCCACCTCCTCTACCTGAATTATATAAGCCCTGTACTGAGGTTGTATCATCTGTAGCAGTAGAAAACTGTTGATAAGACGCAGCAGCTGTTGCATCTTTTGCTGCTGTCCATGAAGTTGTAGTAAGTGTATCCCCCTCGGCTTGTTTTCCTGCTGTTACTGTAGTTGTAGGCATATCTTAAAACTGTTTTTTAGGTAAATAGTACTTATTACTATTATAGTAATTATTAGCCGGTGGATTGATACTCATTTCTTCATAATCTACATTTTTTATATTATGCCAATTTGAAGAAGTAGTAAGCATATTCCACCAAGTAACTTTCGCTCCTGATTTTACTAAACTAGAAAGTGAAGAAGAAAAATAAGTTATTTCGGCATCACCATAAGTATCGTGGAATACTCCATCATATGTTCCTAAATTAGTTAAATTATCATACCAGCTACCGGTAATGATTGTAACATTAGGTTTCTCTGCTGCCCAATCTATTGCTTTAGGTATTATATCAGGGTGATTTTCTACTATAGTATGAGACGATATAGAATGAGACTGTATATATCCTGCTGATATACCCATACCAAATCCTATCTCTAGAATATCTCCTCCGTTTTCAGTTATATAAGCTGCAGAGGCAGACATTATACTATCTTCCCAATCCATCATTACTTGTTCCTCTGTACCGTTGTTAACAAAGTAAATTTTATCTGATTCAAAAGTAAGACTTTGTGATGTATAATGCATATTAAACTTATTAACTTAATTTTTATAATTCAACCCAAGTATTATCTGGGCAGAAATATACAGTTTCAGTAGTATCGTCAATCAAGTATCCAACTACTCTTACTACATCTCCTGATACACTAGGTGCAGAAGTTTGTATAGCTCCTGGTGATGTACCTAAGTATAATGGTGCACCCATAGTTCCTCCTGTAAGGGAAAATACTGAGGTAAATCTAGCGAATCCTCTTACAAGCATACCAACGTCGTTTGAATTACCAGTTCCAGCAGCTATTGCAAGCATATTAGTTGAAGTTGAAGCTGCATCTGCATCTGTTAATGACCATCTAGAAGTTCCAGATGGATTTTCATTTAAGTAATACATGCATCCTGCTGTTACTGAGGTTGCTCCTACAAATATTCTTTCTCCTGCAGTTTCAGAGGTTCCTAATTTTGATGTTTGATTATCGTGTGCATAAAAAGCTAAATTATTAACAAACGTAGTACAGGTTGCTTGTGCACAAATACCGGAACCTATTATAAATGAACATCCATGTCCACCTGAACAGTTACTAATACCTCCTAAAATTCCTGTTCCTGTAGCATTTGCTTTATTACCGCAACCGCCACCGATAAATGAACAGGCTCCTGAGGCAACATTAAGACACCCTCCAGCTACTGCTGCTTGACATGCTGTTGCACAAGATCTTTGACCTCCTCCTACAAATGAATTACCGCCTGTAGCATCGTTGAGATATCCACCTACTACAGTAGAGCAGCCTCCAGCAGCGCAATTGTCCCGACCTCCTCCAACAAAAGCATGATTACCAGCAGTTATATTTTGCTCACCTCCTACAATAGTTTGAAAAGTAGGATTTGCTGTAGTATGGTTATTACACCCACCGCCAATAAATGAACAAGCAGAAGAATCGGCAACACAGTTTTCTTTACCTCCAACTATTACACTTCCAAAATTACTGGTACCAATTTCATTACTTAAACCACCACCAATGAAAGCTGATTGACCTTGGTTGCAGTTACTATCTCCTCCAACAGTTACACCAGAAGTAGTAGCATAATTTCCGCCACCTCCGCCTATAAAAGTATAAGTGCCAACAGCACGGTTGGTAGAACCCCCTACTATTGCAGAACCTCTTCCTGTTGCCCAATTGCAATAACCTCCTCCAACTACTGTAATTTTAGCCGATCCTGAGTTAAATAATCCTCCTCCTATGAAAACAGCTGGAGGATATGGAGAATCTGTTTGTGAGGATGATCCTGAGATATAATTAGAACATCCACCTGCAATAGTAGAGTAAATATCATGTGAACCTGATGGTACAATTGTATGGGATCCACCTATAGCGTTTGCAAATACATTATCCGGCGTAGTTAGGTGATGACCAACCTGTAAATCCCCTACAACTACAAGATGTTTATTTTCAAATTTTAAATCTTGTGAACCGCTTAATTCAGTAGCACTGCTATAACGAGGAATTTCGTCAACCTGTCCGTCATGATCATTAGTCACTGATGCTGCTCCTGGAGCTCCAGTTGGTCCAGTAGGTCCAGGAGGTCCAGCTACATTAGAAGGACTTCCATCATTACCACTAGGCCCCGGAGGTCCTGTTGGTCCCGGAGGGCCGGCAGTATTAGAAGGAGTTCCTGCAGGTCCGGTAGGTCCAGGAGGTCCAGCTACATTAGAAGGAGTTCCTGCAGGTCCGGTAGGTCCAGGAGGTCCTGCTGTATTTGAAGGACTTCCTTGAGGGCCTGTTGGTCCCGGAGGTCCAGGAGGTCCGGCAGTATTAGAAGGAGTTCCTGCAGGTCCAGTAGGTCCCGGAGGTCCAGCTACATTAGAAGGACTTCCATCATTACCAGAAGGTCCAACAGGTCCGGTAGGTCCCGGAGGTCCTGCCGTATTAGAAGGAGTCCCGGCTGGTCCAGTTGGTCCCGGAGGTCCAGCTACATTCGAAGGAGTTCCGTCGGTACCAGAAGGTCCAACAGGTCCGGTAGGTCCCGGAGGTCCTGCTACATTGGACGGTGTACCATCATTACCGCTAGGTCCAACAGGTCCGGTAGGACCAGGAGGTCCTGCCGTATTAGAAGGAGTTCCTGCAGGTCCGGTAGGACCAGGAGGTCCAGCAACGTTTGATGGTGTACCATCATTACCACTAGGACCGGTAGGTCCCGTAGGTCCAGGAGGTCCGGCTGTATTGGACGGAGTCCCGGCTGGTCCGGTAGGACCAGGAGGTCCTGCTACGTTAGAAGGAGTCCCGTCATTACCACTAGGACCGGTAGGTCCCGTAGGTCCAGGAGGACCTGCTACGTTAGAATCATTACCGCTAGGTCCAGTAGGTCCCGTAGGTCCAGGAGGACCTGCTACGTTAGAAGGAGTTCCGTCGGTACCGCTAGGTCCAGTTGGTCCAGTAGGTCCGGGAGGTCCGGCAGTATTCGAAGGTGCTCCAGTAGGTCCGGTAGGTCCCGGAGGTCCAGCAACGTTGGATGGTGTACCGTCATTACCAGAAGGTCCTGTTGGTCCGGTAGGTCCAGGAGGTCCAGCAGTATTAGATGGAGCTCCAGTTGGTCCGGTAGGTCCAGGAGGTCCGGCTACATTCGAAGGACTTCCGTCAGTTCCAGAAGGTCCAGTAGGACCTGTTGGACCCGGAGGTCCGGCTACATTCGAAGGACTTCCGTCAGTTCCGCTAGGTCCTGTCGGCCCGGTAGGTCCAGGAGGTCCTGCTGTATTGGACGGAGTCCCGGCTGGTCCTGTTGGTCCCGGAGGTCCAGCAACGTTAGATGGAGTTCCGTCAGTTCCGCTAGGTCCTGTCGGTCCTGTTGGACCCGGAGGTCCGGCTACGTTAGAGTCATTACCACTTGGTCCGGTAGGTCCGGTAGGACCAGGAGGACCTGCTACGTTAGAGTCATTTCCAGATGGACCGGTAGGTCCAGTAGGTCCGGGAGGTCCGGCAGTATTCGAAGGAGAGCCAGTCGGTCCGGTTGGTCCAGGAGGCCCTGCTACGTTGGAATCTGCTCCGGTAGGACCTGTTGGTCCGGTAGGGCCGGTAGGACCAGTAGGGCCGGTTAAAGATAAATCAGTTCTAGTAACAACGTTACCAGAGCTATCTACTAATAATATTTTTGTTTCAGAAGAACCGGCTGGTACTCCTGTTAATTGAAGTTTAGAACCGGTAATATCGCCGTCTAAATGCATAGTACCACTACCTGTAATATTTAAGATAGTTTCTTTAGAACCTAAAGTTAAAGTTACGGTGGAACCTGCTTCTCCTCTTATTTCACCGCTTTGTTCAAATACGATATCTACGTTATTTGTTCCATCTCCTATGAATACGTCAGATGCACCATCTCCAATAAGTACATCACCTACTGCATTAGATATTACTAAATCATCTCCTGATTGTTCTATCTTACCTGAGTCAGTACCTGATGAATTCTGAAATTGAATATCACCGTCGGCCGGGGTTATGATAACGTCTTTTGCCATTTATTATTATGCTTTATTATAAATATTATAATCTACCACTAATTCTTTTTTTCAGTTGAGTAAAACTATTTCTAACTCTATACTTAGATTTTTGTGCAAATTGATACGCTATAGGCATATCTACAGCTTTTTCTAGCGATATTACTATATCTCTCATCTTATACCCTTCTTCTCTAATATTAGTACTACTGGTGTAAACTCCTGTTTTAAGAAAATAATCTCTTACTTGAGGTTCTATAGTTAATTGTTTATTTTCAAAAGAACCTAAACATGCCGAGGAATATTGTACTTGTTCTCTAAATCCTACTTCTATTGGATGATAACTAGATGATAGTTGAGCACTAGATAAAATATCAGTTTCACCTGTATATGTAGTTCTATATCTTCCCATTTTATTTACATCTCTGAGTGAGTTTGCGAATAAATAAGGCCGTGTGCCGCCAAAACCTGAGAGACATTGTACCTCACATGCTACTCTTACTTTAGTATTTGCAGGAACAAATACAGTTTCATAAAAACCGCTATACGTATCACTACCAACTTCTACATTCCAGTATCTTTCTTTACTATCCCAAGTTCTTATACATATCCCCTGTGATTGGGCAAATTCATTTTCTTGAAAATTCCAATGAATATATTCCCCGTATGCTGATTTTCCTCCGTCTCTATCGTATCTAGCTCTATCGTCGGTATTAGGTGCTAGGATATAATTAGAGTATACTTGCCCACTTCCATCTTCAGCAGATCCGTCCCAGCGATTTGGCTGTATTTTACAGTCTAAGAATGTTATTTTTCCTCCGGAGACTCCTATATAAGGAGGGTACCTATATCCATCCTGAAGAAGTCTTTCTACTACCGTTCCATCTTGCATTCTATAAAAAGAGTAAAAACCTCTTTGTTCGTTATTTAATAAAATTATATGTCTGTACTGAGTGGCAGATCTTGTGTGGTTTACTAAAAGAGCATAATCATCTGTTCTAGTAATATAGAAGTATGCTACTCTTCTGTAGGGATTATACCATCCATCAGTTACCCAACCGGTATATGTATGTCTAGTTGCATAGAAATTAGTAAATCTCATATCATAGTTACCGCTATATCCCCAAAATCCTCTTTCCCCGTTATATGAAATACAGTTTCTATAAATAAGTCTGTGAGTATCTCTACTGTAAAAACCGGCATATGAAGATCTATAATTAGAAGAATTATAAACACATGAGTCTATGGCCGATTCAAAATTTTCTCCGTCTGTACTGGTGCTATCACTTTGGTATGCAAGTCTTCCGTTAGTACTAACACCGCCGAAGTAAGTAGAACTAGTATTTCTACCTATACCTCTAAACTCTACGTTTCTATAAAGTACTCGTCTGGTTCTACCATTTGTCGAATCAGTCCATCTTTCTACTAGTACAAATACCCTAGTATCACTTGAATCATCTGCAGCTCTAATTCTAGTATCTCTAGTTAATATTAGAATTAAACTACCTACTTTATGTAGATATCTTACTTGATCGTCTAACGTTAAAGTGTTACCTGATTTAGCAGTTACTTCATACCTTGTATCGTAATCCCAGTTTGTATCAGTATCATTATTTACATCAATTAATATTTCATCTCCTACACTTATATCTGATGCATCTCCAATAGTGATTTGATTTGTAGAATCTGCTGTAGTAACAGCGGTAGTTAATGTGGTAGCCATTCTTTTAACCATACTTCCATTAACATGGTATTTTTCTGTACCTGTTTGATACACTGTTTCTCCAACTACTGTACCGGAAATAGTATCCTCTACCAGCATTTTATTAGTTCGGTGATCTATTGCAAGAATAGTAGTCACATTTCTATTTGAACCTGTACCGAATATAATTTTATATCCTTTTCTAAATACTTTAACATTATCTACAAAAATATTTTTACCAGCTACTCTTATAATAGTACTACTAGGTGAAACATATTGTCGGTAATAAATTCTATTATTTTCAGTATCTACATCATGAACCCACATTCCTTCATCGGTACTGACTCTATAATCCACATTACGCTTAAAAACTGTAATCCAGTCTTCAGAAGCAAAATTGGAAGCATCAGCTACAGATAAATAATCAGCTTGATAATCATGATTAGAAGAAAGGGTAGTATTTAAATTTTTTTCTGATCCTGATAATATAATAGAAGCATATTTATGATTTTCTACATATATTCCATGCTGATCTGAGTTTGAACCTGAAATAATTATTTCTGAACCAGGTCTCATTTCTAATAAACCAGCAGATGAGCTATTACCTTCAGCAAATAATTCAGTCTTAGAAGATGCTCTTACGGTTATTCTTCCATTCATACCTAATTTAGCTCCATTATCTAAATATAAATTACCATCGCAAGTAATATCTCCGTATCCTAAAGCTACATTTACATCACTATTTATAGTTACTTTGTGTCCTGCTGATATAGTAAATGTATCCCCAGCTGCTGGAGTACTTCCTCCCCAAGTAGAAGAAGAGGTCCAATTTCCTGTTTGTGATGATGTTAAACTAGCCATATTATTCTATATCTTCTGCAATATTATCTATTTCGTATTCAGATGTATCAACAGCTATTTCAAACGATAAGTTACTACTATCATCTACAATACTGCCGCTGTTTAAAGCAATTAAATCAACATCACCTGTTACGCTTAATTCATTTGTGCTTTTATTATAACTTACATAAATTATCATTGTACTGTAATTAATTTATCTATATCTTTACGAGTGGCTTGGATGAAATAAAAATAATGTTTATTTTCTGGTCCGCCAACTTTTATACTGTTATTTTTATATTCTATATAATAGTATAGATCAGAGCTTCCAATTCCAGTTAACTGTACTGTTATGCTCTTTTCATCTACTAATCCTGTCCATTCCTCAGGTAAATATATTGTGTCTTCTTTACTTTCTCCTCTAACATATACTGCATGTTCAGGACCCTCTAATACACCGTAGATTAATCTTTTATTATCCTGAGTTGGGTGAGGAATATCGAATGATTTAACTGCTGCAGTTAATGTACCTGAGATTGTTATATCCCCACTACCGCTTATATTACCTTCTACGGTTAGTTTTTCTGGAGGGTTATTATTACCTATTCCTAGACCTGTAGCGTTTAGCCTCATAATCTCCGTGGAATCATTATGCCATTTGTAGAGAGGAGTAGTACCGGATAAAAAGCTTATTCCGTCTATTAATGCAGTACCGGACTGTCCAATTTCTATTATATCGGATGTTTTACCAATTAACCTTCTAAGATTATCACCATCTTTAGTAAAAATAAAATGACCCTCTTGAATAACCATACCTACAATAGTAGAGTTGACTTCACTTCCACCACCGTTCCAAGTTCCACCACGTGAATATAAAACACCGTCGATATCTAATTTTACTAATGCTTCAGCAACTCCAATACCTACATTACCATTACCTCTCTGAACAGATATTGCTGTATTTCCGGCAATACTATTATCGTGATTTTTTATAAGTAAATCATTAGAAGAGTTCCCATCAGCTGTAAATGAGAAACCGTAACTCATATCAGCATTGGAATTTGTAGTATTTTCTACTAATTCTAATCTAGATACATTGTTACCAGTTCCGTTAGAAGGACCACCTACTCTTAAAGTAGCTGCAGAACCGTCTGAGTTAGGTCCTGCAACATGTAATATTGTTTGAGGGTTAGATATACCAATACCTGCATTACCGTTTACATATAAATTAGTTCCATCAAATGTTAAATTAGCTTCACCAGTTACTGTTCCATCACCGTCAGCTGTAATTACCCTATCATTAGTATCTCCGGTAATTCCTAAAGCTCCTGTTGGTCCAGTAGGTCCGGTTGGTCCCGTTGGCCCTGTTGGTCCAGGAGGTCCGGCAGTATTAGATGGTGTTCCGGTTGGTCCTGTTGGACCTGGAGGTCCAGCAACGTTAGATGGAGTTCCATCGGTACCGCTTGGTCCGGTAGGACCGGTAGGTCCAGGAGGTCCAGCAACGTTAGAGTCATTACCGCTAGGTCCCGTAGGTCCCGTAGGTCCAGGAGGTCCAGCAACGTTAGATGGAGTTCCGTCAGTTCCACTAGGTCCAGTAGGTCCAGTAGGTCCAGGAGGTCCAGCTACGTTAGAATCATTACCACTAGGTCCAGTAGGTCCTGTTGGACCCGGAGGTCCAGCTACATTCGATGGTGAACCATCATTTCCACTAGGTCCTGTTGGGCCTGTAGGTCCCGGAGGTCCAGCTACGTTGGAATCGGCACCTGTTGGTCCAGTAGGTCCAGGAGGACCTGCTACGTTAGAAGGACTACCGTCGTTACCCGAAGGTCCTGTTGGGCCTGTAGGTCCCGGAGGTCCAGCAACGTTAGAATCTGCTCCTGTTGGTCCGGTAGGTCCAGGAGGACCTGCTACATTCGATGGCGAACCGTCATTCCCAGATGGACCAGTAGGTCCTGTTGGTCCAGGAGGTCCTGCTACGTTTGAATCTGCTCCGGTAGGTCCTGTTGGACCAGGAGGTCCAGCAACATTTGAAGGACTCCCATCATTTCCACTAGGTCCTGTAGGACCTGTTGGTCCCGGAGGTCCAGCAACATTTGAATCTGCTCCAGAAGGTCCAGTAGGTCCTGTTGGTCCAGCAACGTTAGAATCGGCACCTGTCGGTCCAGTTGGCCCGGTAGGACCAGTAGGACCGGTTGGTCCGGTAGGTCCGGTTAAGGATAAATCTGTTCTAGTAACTATCTTACCGTCAGAATCTGCTAATAATATTTTTGTTTCACTTGAACCGGCCGGTACATTAGGTAATTTAACGTCTGACCCTGAAGCTATTAAGGCTAAAGCTCCAAAGGTACCCATACTGACTGTATCATTAGAATCAACTTCTAATATAGGAATACCTGAAATATCGTTTACTGAAAATAAGGATCCAGAAAGGGAATCTGTGATAGAGAATAATTGTCCTTGATTACCTTGAATATCGACAATTGTATTATCTCCTGTAGAACCTGATCCGTGTACGATCAGGCCTTTTCTAATTTTAAATTCGTTAGCCATAAATTTATCCTTTTTTCATTGTCCAAAAGGGTCTTATATAAATATCTACTTATATATTAAATCGTTCTTTTATTGCGTTATAGTTTTGTTTTACTTCTGAGTCTGTTAGTACTTTGTTGTAAACTCTTGCGATTGCTATTTCACCATTCAGTACTCTATCTGAGGTTCCATTACCGCCAAATTTTAAACTTGTACTATTTGTATTACATGCTAATACAGAACTGAAATCGGAAGTTTTTACTAAAACCCCATTTACGTATATTTTTCCATACTGTCCATCATAATTAGAAACAATATGTGTCCATTTATTTGCCGGGAATGCTGCTCCAAGAGCAGTTTGTCTAAGACCTCCTGATGTTGTTATATTTTGAGCTATAGAAAAAGGCGATGTTTGAGATAAATGTATCAAATAGTTACTTTTATCTATCAATCTCGGGTATAAGTTATTTTGAGTAGAATTTGCTTTAACTACAAATTCAAAACTCATAGCTGTGGTTAAGTCTAAAGAATTATTGTCAGCTACTTCTAAATAGTCATCAGTGCCATCAAAAGTCATCTGTGCATCACTATTAAAAGATACATTAGAAAGGTCTATATCATGATTTCTAGTTAAATCGATAAGTGATCCGGATACTGATCTAGTTTCACCTAATATAAAAGGTGTTGCATGATCTCTTTGTTCTACTTGATAATCTCTCCAATATGCATCAGCGTCTACAGTTGTTCCAATTGCTTGGCATCGTATAGTATTTATAGAGGTATTCAAAGATCCTGATGGTACAGTAACTGATAATCTTTCCCAATCTCCGTTTCCTGAGTGATATCCGCTAGCATACCCCCAGTAACTTGAACCATCTTGAGTAGTATTGATATGTATTCTAGCCATAGAAGCCTGATCTGTTTTACACCATACTGATACTGTATAATCTTTATCATTATCTATAGAACCTGGAGCTGTTCCTGAAAAATTACTTTCACTATTACCACCGGTTCTTTTTTTCATTTTCCATGCTCCTACAAATCCGGGCCCTTCATAATTGGGTATCCATTCCATACCGCCATCATCACTAATATTACTATTTGGATAGTAGGACCAATCCCATACTGTTCCGTGTAAGTTACTATGGTAAACAGCACTACTGGTAAAGAAGGATCCAGGTGAAGAAGGAGTCATACTTCCTACATCAAAAGTGGTTGTAGGTTCTCCTTTATTAAATTTATACGATTCGTGACTTGCAGATACCAAAGGATATCCAGTGTCATATCCGAATACTAATCCATCTACTGCTATATTTGCTCCTCCTGATGTTGCCATTATAGATTAAATCTTGGTTTTGAAACATTATAGTTTTGTAAAATTTCATTTGCTGTCAAAGCTTTATTATACACAAACACAGGTCCGAAAAAACAATTTCCTCCATCTCTGTTAAAACTGTCAGCTCCTCCTATACCTGAAAGGTTATCTGTACCTATAGTCATAGCTCCATCAGTAGAAAATACTCTTGCACTAGTAGTTGTTGCACCTTGTATATTATTAAAATAAATTTTAGTAATAGAACCATCAGAAGTCATTGAAGTTAAATTCCATTTATTAAATAAATCACTTGGTGATTGAGAAGTAAAGTTAGAAGGTGTTAAATTACCTGAGGTCGAAACAAAGTCTATAAAAGGACCCCTTGCTACAGTAGTACTACTAGTATCGTCCCATTGAAACCTGAAATTATCGGTACAAGCATAAGTCCTATGTCCTACATTAGCAAAAGCAGTTGGTCCCAAATTTAAACTCCAAATACAAAGAGTATAGTTATTAGTTGTAGGCATCCCTGTAATAGCAATATTCTTACTCCCATCAACCTGTATTGCACCATTATTTTGTGAGGAAAAAGTAGGCCCACCAGTTAAAGTACCGTCATTTCCATTTCCTGATAAGTCAAATAAGGTTGTGCCTGAACCTGGGTAAGATTTGTGTGATGCTGAATCCAGAGCAAGCACTAATCCGTCTGTTACTATGTTTGGTCCTGTAAACATATTTTATAATCCAAATCTTGATTTAACTGCGTTATAATTTTGTAGGACATCTCTAGCTGAAAGGGTTCTATCATATACTTTAATAGGTCCGAATTCACCAAACCAATCATATTGGCTATCAGTTGGTCTGCCTGAACCTAATATTAAATTTTGATTAAATGTATAACTAGTTAAACTAGTATCACTAGCTTGCTGTTCTGCATTACCGTAAAGTAGAGCTGTAGAACCATTAAATGTTATAACTACATGAAACCAATCATTTAAAGCAGGGGAAAAGCTTGTATTACTCGATGCCCATCCTCGTTCTTGTAACCCCCAAGCTAGATTACCTCCGTTTAAACCTACATAAAATCTATTAGCTGATGACCAATTTCCTTGAACTAAAAATAAATCAGTACCAGTTGTGGTTTGTTTAACCCACAATTCATAACTAAGATCTTGTGTAGTAGGGTTTACTCCATTCCCATAATTTATACTAATGTAATCATCTGTTCCATCAGTAACCACAACATTATTGGTAACTGTGGCATTATTTAAACTACCACTATACGTACTATCACCTAAGTTGCTTAATACCGTTCCGGACCCAGGATACGACTTATGATTTGCCGCATCTACAGTTATAACTAGTCCGTCTGTAATTATGCTAGGTCCTCTTGAAAACGCCATTTATATTATTTTATAAACCTCTAACCAGAGACTTAACCGTCCAGTTATCAGAAGTTGTAGTTGCTCTTAATCTTAAATCAGCACCTGAAATATCAACTGATAGAGTTACATCAGAAGTATCTCCTAAATCGTTTGTAGATGTTTCTGTAAATTCTACGTTAGTTCCGTCGTGTGTTGCAAAAACCGTTCCAGCTCTTAAATTTGTTCCGCTTTTAATTACAAAGTCAAAAAATGCAGCATCATAACTTGCATGAGCTATCGAAGCTACTGTTTCTGTTCCTGTATCTACGTCTGTATTTTCTTGATTAGATACTAAAGCGTTTGTGACAAGTATATCTTTTGAAAATACATTTTGTTCCGTACTACCATCTAATCTAAAATATTCAGTGTATCCACCGCTACCATCATCAGATCTAAATACTATGTCTCCATCATCTTGTTTATTAGTAATATACAAGTCGCCAACATTATTTTCAATTACAGAATCTGTTGCATTATGATATATTTCTAAATCTCCTCCATCACCAAAGGTAGCTTTTATATTATCGTCCCACTTAGTAAGACGCTTCATACGGATAGCAGTTTGACTACTATCTATAATTAGAAAGTCTACACTACCGGATTGAAGTTTTATATCACTAGTTCCATTAGAAGTTTTAATAAGTAAATCACCAGTACCATTTTGATCTACATAAGAGTTGCTACCATCGTGGTATATTGATAAATCAGGACCTGTTCCAAACTTAGCTTTCACACCATCTGTAAATCTCATTTCGCGACTAACTAAAGTTATAGCTGCGCCTCCATCTAATCTAAAATATTCAGTCGTGCCTCCAGAACCATCATCTGATTCAAATATAATATCGGCGTCGTTAGTATCGTTTTTGATAATTAAATTACCTTCAGTCTCTCTTATTGTTCCGTTAGTACCATCATGAAATATTTGTAAATCCCCTCCACTACCGATTTTCAATTTAACATCGTCGATAAATTTTAATTCTCTCGAAGCAATCATCTGACCAGCACCGCCGTCAAATCTCAAATATTGTGTACTACCGGAATTAAATCTGATGTCACCGGTAGCAGTAGAAGTTTTTATAACAAGGTTACCGTTAGCACTATTTATTTCTGAATCAGTTCCATCATGAGATATTTGTAAATCATTTCCGCCACCTACGTTTATATTAGTATTATCAAGAACTTTTAAAGGTTTAGAATGTATAGTACCGCCGGCCCCTCCATCAACTCTAAAATATTGTGTTACGTCGCCTGTACCATCATCTGATTGAAATATAATATCTCCGTCATCAGTGTAGTTAGATATAGTTAAATCACCTACAGCGTTAGTTATAAATGCATTTGTTCCATTATGTCTTATATGTAAATCATCATTAGAACCAAAATTTAACCTGGTGTTGTCTGATAAATTTAGAGAGCCTGATAAATTTAAACTGCCTGTAAATGTATGGGTATCATCAATCGTGTCTCCAAACTGTGTAGAACCTGATTGATATATAACTGAAGAGCTTACGGTAGTAGTTACGTACTGTTCTGCTGTAAGAGTACCTTCAATAGTTACATTATCTTTAAAAGTAGCTTCTCCTTTGACGTAAAGTCCATTTGTAGGAGCTGAATCACCAAAATCATTAGAAAGCGTTAATGATTTCGCTTTTACATCTTTAGCAGATCCTCCAGCTGCAAATATTCCTAAATAAGAAGAGTATGTTCTTAAACGAGTTTCTTGGTTTCCTAAGTATATATTATCGCCGTCTAAATATAAATCTCCACTTGCACTTATATCCCCCGAGGCCGTAATTGCTCCTGTTATATCGATACCGCCAGTAGCGGTTGCTAATTTTGTATTACCGGCGTATTTTAATGAAACAGCTGTGGTTCCTACACCGATACCTCTTACACCGCCTGCTACTAATGATACATTATCTGCAGATGTTCTAACCATACCGGTATTTACATCTTGAGCAAAACCATAATCTGCCTCAGCATCATTACCGGCTGACCAAACTACCATTCTACCGTGAGTTGAATCTGCGTTACCTACAGCTAGTACTAAATCATCTTCAGAACTTCTAAAATGGAAAGAAGCACCTCCTCCATAACTTTCAGAATCAGAATGTCTATGTAGTAAAAATCCTCTTTGAGTACCGGCTGGGTTATCACTAAATTCAATACCTGCTCCACTACCATTACTTTCTTGATGTAATCTGAGTAAATATGCATCACTTGCATCAGAATGTGAAACTAATAATTTTCCGCTACCGGTTATATGTCCTGCAAAAGTTGCGTTTTGTGAACTGTCTAAATTTAAAGTAGAACCCCCAGCTGTTTTTAAATCTATAGAATTACCGCTAGGAGCTTGTATAACTACATTTTCTCCACTTGACGCTAATATATGTAAATTATCAAATGAATCATCGCCAATAAAGTGATTATCTCCTATTAATAAATTACCTGAAGCTGTTACATGATTAACTACTAATTCTTTCCATTTTTGTGCAGTTCTACCTAAAGAAACTGCTTCATCAGTTGATGGTCTAAATACTGTTGAGGTATGAGTTATTCTACTAGCACCATCCACTCTAAACTGCATTGCATCTGAAGTACTTAAATCTAAACTAAGATCGGTATTGTTTCCTGCAGAAAAATGGGTTCCAAAAAATTGACTACCGCTTATGTTACCAACTACTTCTAATTTTTCTCCTGGTGATGTAGTTCCTATACCAACGTTACCTGAAGAAGAAACAAATAATGCATCTACACTTGATACGCCTGTGATTTTAAAGCTATTTGAATTACCTGATAGCTGATGGATTTGGGTTCCTACTACATTTACTCTAGCTGTTGTAGAAGTAGTATTTACTGAGATTTTATCTACAAATGTGTTTGTAGCTGTTAAGTCACCACTTGCACTTATGTTTCCTTGTACTGTTAGTTTTTCACTTGGTGAATTAGTTCCAATACCAACATTACCAGCACTAACATCCGCTTTAAATACAGGATTAGTAGTATGGGCTGTAGAACCGCTTGCTGCAATATAAAAATCTACATTATTAGAGTATGCTGTTCCTGAATTATATTTTTGCTTATAATTTACTACAAAATTATTACCATCCATATATAATGGATAAGCATCGTAGGTTTCTCCTCTATAATCGTCTATCCAAAATACAAATCTATCTGTACTTTGAGCGTTATCTGTGATTTTAAAGTTAACATCTATTTGATCAGATGCTGGTTGGAATGCAAAATGCTCATATGAATCGTTATTTAATAACCATTTAAATTTACTATCTTGATTTGTGGGAAAAGTACCTTCTTGATCCGTAAATTGAATATGTTTACCATTAGCAAGAAAGATTTTACTGCCATCCCAAGTAAAATTAGCATCACCTTCGAGAGTATTAGAATCAGTAAAAACTGCTATTTGATTATTAGCAGGAGTTCCTGTAGTATCTACTGCTCCAATATCAGAAAGTACGTTATCTCCTGTACGGAAATCTATATTACCACTACTATCTAGTACTAGAAATTTGTCTGTATCCTCACCTGCATTTACTACAGAGGATAGATTAAGGGAGTTCAGGTTAGCGTTAGAGCCGCTAACGACTAGTTTTTTCCAATTTGGCATATCTTTCTATATTACGGTTGGTTACTAGAAATATTCTAGCCCACTTCCCTTTCGGGCCAATAATAAACGTATAAAATACGAAATATAATTATAAATAGCAAAAGGCCCCGAAGGACCTAGCGCTTATTTTAAATTCTTTATATGGTTACCAATCTTTTTGAAGATGGCGTAAAACATTTCAAATTCTTCTCCTTTATATGTAGCCGTTCTTAATTTAGTTAATATAAATTCTGCTTCTTCTTTTGTTAACCCTTCTTCTTTAGCTTTAGGTTTGATCTTATCAATTAATCCCATAAAATATAACTTATTAAAATAATTACTATACGTAAATCCAAATATCGTCTGAAGAATCTACTCTGATATTTCCTCTGTGATCTGCCTGTGCTGTTGCTGCATCTGCTTCATTACCGTCAAATACTCCACCTACGTAGTAACTAACTGTGGCTGATGTAGCATCTGAGTTAACACTATTAGCGATTGCTAGACGACCGTCATTTGAATTATAATCACCATTCCATACTAAAGCTGCACCATTACCTCTAGTTCCGTTAGAACCTCCAAAGATAATACCAGATTCGTCTGTAGCTGTAGCTGAACCGGAATTTAGTAGTATAAATTTATCTGATACAGTTAAATTAGTTGTATCTATAGTTGTAGTAGCACCATTAACTGTTAAATCTCCTGATAATGTTAAATTAGTAAACGTTGGAGAATCATTAGTACCTAAGGCATTAACATTAACTGCTACACCATTTAAAGTGATTTGACCCTGTGATGAACCTTCTGCTGAGGCAGAAACGATTCCGTTAGGTATACTAGCTAGAGAAGAATATGGATAATCAGTGGCGTCAGAAAGATTAAAAGCAGGAGTGTTATCTGAACTACCTAAAGCAACAGAAACTCCTCCAAATCCTACTGTATTGTTTGTAATACTAGCGCCATCGACTTGACCTGAACCTGAAATTAATGTTGGTAGGTTAGTTAATGCTCCAAATGAGTAATTAGTTGCATCTTGAAGATCAAATGCTGGAGTAGCATCAGTCTGTCCTAAGTTGAGAGAAACTCCTCCAAAACTAACAGATTCATTAGCTAACTGAGCGTTAGTAATAGTATCGTTACTGATTTGACCGGCAATTGTGTCTGCTGTGATAGAACCTCCTAGAGAAGTATCTTGCCCTGCAATAGTAATTCCATCATTTGCTAATGAAGTGTTTGGAATAGCAGATAAATTAAAAGTAATTGTATCTGTTCCTGCAGTGCCAACAATAGTTAAACCTGTTCCTGCAGATCCTGTAACGAAACTAAGAGTATCTGTAGTACTATCTGCAATTAAAGGTGTTCCATTTACCGAAGCTGTAACGAATGCGTTAAATGCTGTTGCTGATGTTAAATATCCAGCATCGTTACTAAGCTGGGATATATTCGATCCTGAGACCAGTAATTTTTTCCAATTTGCCATATCCTAAAAAAAATAGTTTTTGAATTTATTATAAATATGTATTAGTTACTAAAACCAAAATAGTAATCATTACTTGCACTGTAAAAAATACCTCCTTCTACTGCTGTAGGAGTAGTAGATTGAGATACAAGTTGAAAGACCCCTTGAGCATTAACTTTTACTTTATCTTGACCTCCAGCAGAAACGCTAAAAATATCGTCAACTCCGTCAAGATTAATAGTCAAAGAACCAGAAGTCCCAAAAGAACCAGACACATATAATGAACCGGTAAGGAATTCCCCAACACCTGGTAGTTCATCTCTTATTTGTTCCCAGAATATCTGTGCCATTAGTATTCAAATTTTCCTGCTGCTGTTATTTCCATCTCACTAGTAATCGTTTGACCTAGAGTGTCATTAAAATCTATTACTACATCACTACCAACTTCACTAATAGACGTTATTGCTGATGGTTCAACAAAAACTCCATTAATAAATACTTGGAAGTCTTGGATTTCTAAAGCAGGAAAATTAGGTGGAGGGTCAGCTATACTAACGTTTTGGAATGTTATGCTATTATCTACGCTATTAATAGTTGTAGTAAAGTTAGCTGTGTCTAATATAGAAGAAAGAGCAAGATAAGTTCTTTCTGTTTGAGTCATTCCACTAGATTGTATAGTAGTTTCTGTTCTACCTGTAATAGCATCGTAAAACCTACCTTTTACATTTTTAGAAGCCGGTGATAATTCTATCTGATCTAGTACTTCTGAGTTAGCTGCTAATTCTATTCCAAATTTAACTGAAGATTTAGAGTAAAATTTATTCATATTAGCTATAGAAGTATTAATCGAGTCAGGAACTATATGGCCCATCATAGTAATATTAAAATTAGTCTTAACTGTACGGTCTTGGCCTTGATTAACCTCAGTAACTGTGGTATAACTGTCAATCATAGCTCTAAAATTAAATTTTTCCGGGTCTCCCCAGTAAGCATCAGAGGCATAATTGATAGCTTCTACTATTTTATTCATTTGTTCTACATATTCTGTAAATATAATGCAAGAATATGTAATATTTACGTAATCTGGTATTATAACTCCGTATAATTCTTTAACAGGTTCTCTATTATTTAATTGACCAAATTTATCGTATACATTTTTCTTAGAATACCTTTTTTCAAATATAGCAAAGTTATTTGGATTGTTAGCATCTAATTTATTACCTAAATTTCTGTTTTTTTCAATAGAATCCCTCTTAAACATGATTAAAGGAGTCTGTATCTTACCGTTTTTATCACGGTAATACCCATCTGCCTGTACAGCCTTCCATCTTTCAGGGGAACCGTACAAAACTGGTACGTTTATTCGTTTACCGTTCTGTACTACTGATGGTTTAATTACGTTATTAAAGTAATAAACGATAGTTTCGTCAATATCCCTAAGACCTATATTAAATTGCTTGACATCATCATTCTTAACCGAACGTTGATACCCTCTATTCTTACGAATTACATCAGGAGTAGGTTGTTTTTGAGCATCCTTATAAGTTTCAATAGACTTTTGAGAAAGTTCTGATTGTCTTTTAGGTAATATTTTAGTTCTTCTTGCCATTTATTATCTTACTCTTGCTATTCCTACTTTTTCTGCTCTTGTTAAGTGACAATCTACTATAATAGACACTGAAGAGCCAAATTTAGAACCATAATCAGTTAAGTTATAGCTACTGTCTCTACCAACGAACAATTGGTTCTCTCTTACTGTATCTACTTCGTAATAATCTTCATGCCACATTACTATATCCCCTACTTCAGGTACAGTATTAGCGTCTACTAAATCTTGTCTTATAAATGCAAATGATGCTTCTCTACCTAAATCAGGTCCAAATTCGTCAATATTTATTACTTGGTCACCTCTTGTAATAAAGCAATTAAGTTTAACTGGGTCTAGATAAACTTTATCTGTAGCTTCTCCGTATAAATTTGCTTGAGTATCAGTCAATGAGAGTTTATAGTAGCCTATTTCTTGTTCTACTATATGACTTAGGAGTTCTCTACTAATGTGTGTTGAGAGAACATTAAAATCTTTTCGACTGCCAAATAACATATGTTACTTTTTCTTTTCAATTGTTTTTTCTGCTACTTCTATTCTCTTTACTTCTGGTATTCTTTGTACTGAAGTGCTTTTAAAAGAAGCAAATGCTTCACTAGCTGTTTTAGTAGTAAGTAACTTTACTTTCATAATAGCAGTATTATTATCACTATTATGAGATACTTGTCCTACTGTTAATACCCCGGGTATTGCTCTTAACATCTCCCCGATGTCTTGTACTGTTACATCTTCTGTATGTCCTACTCTTACCATTGCCTGGTAAATAGAAAACTGTATTTCAGAAATTAAGCTTAATATTTTCATTATCCTATATATACATGCATTGGAACTCCTTGCATTGCATCATTTATAAATTTAGTTTGCGTTGCTGCTAATTCTAATTGATTAGTCATAGAAGCAGTTTGCATAGTAGCTTTTAAATCTTCTACTAAAAATACTTTTTCATCTCTAGCATCTGCTAATAAATCTGCAGCATTCATACTAACTTCTGAACCAGGAACAGGTACTTGTTGATACTTTCCTCTAATATAAGCTAACATTTCCTTACATGTAGCTACTGTATATTTGAATATCCACTGTCTTCCAATTGCGTTTATTTCTGAATAAACTAAATTTTGAGCATTTAAATTAGATATATTAGTTGCTATGCCTGTAGAAGAAGTACCTCCTCCAGAACCTGCTACTGAGCCTCCGCTTTCTGCAGCAGCATCAAAATCTAATCCGTCGTTAGTATCATAAGTCTTATCTTCAGTCCTATAGTACTGTATTTTCAATTTACCGCCGCTTGTTTTTGGTACTGGAAATATTCTTAATTTATTATTATTTATTTCAAAAGTATAAGCTGATTTTCTAATCTGATCATTTAATTCTATAGCTTGTATTTTTAAGGCGTCGTACGAAGCAGGCATCAAAAGAAAATTTACTCCAGGAGAAAATGATCCAAAATCGAATGCATCCATTAACGATTGCAAGCCTGTGCCTGTTCCTGCGTAAGGATCAAAATATCTTAAGATTGCTGGTGGGGCTTCGTAGAAAACTTTTCTTATTTCTATATCTCCATCACCGATCCTAGCTTCTAAATCATACTCTTGTAAACTAGCGGTAAGGGTTATTAAAGCACTTTTTAAATCTACATCTCCTCCAACTCCGGCTTCCATCCCATACTGTTTGCTGGTTTCTATAACGCTTTTTAAACTAGGTCTAAATAAAGTTTTATTAACAGCATTACCAGAAGCAGAACCTCCAA
>Ga0209645_1000235_pt1 | contig 29949 bp, 26 predicted proteins | sample ETNvirenome_6_30_FD_184070 | JGI IMG/M metagenome (GOLD analysis project Ga0209645, IMG submission 184070) | Marine viral communities from the Pacific Ocean - ETNP_6_30 (SPAdes) (version 2) | ecosystem: Environmental > Aquatic > Marine > Oceanic | place: Pacific Ocean | collected 2013-06-19
ATAATACCTTAATAAAACCGGTTTTATTAAGGTATTATCGCCTATTTTGCTTAATTATTAGCTATTAATACAGTATTTAATGGTTAATATATGGTTAAAACGTAATTATCCTGTGAAATAACCTATATATCCAACTCTCATCCTTGCATTATAGTCTCTTGAAGAGCCTAAGTCGTAGTGACCCACCAAAATAGCATAGTCACCAGCTGGGAGAGAACCAACGAAGTTCAAGCAACAAGGATACCTTGCACCATCAACTGCTTGTCCTGTACACATTCCGTATATTGTTCCTGCAGGGTTAGCGTCTTCTCTAATATATATATACGAGTTACCATTACCACCTATTGTTGAACCGTTCCACTCACCGTCCACTTGTACTGTAAACGTATGGTTGTCCAGTTGAGGTGGTATAGTAATAATAACATTACTACCAGGAGCTCCGGAAAGGAGGTTGTATGCGCCTATTGTACTGGATATAAGAGAAACGGCATTGAGCTTATTTGCTCCTGGTGCCGTTACAGTCTCTGTTACAGTAACCCTTGAGCTCATCTTTTGAGGATCGAGGTATCCGTTTGTCCAAGTTGGCATTACTCCTGTACCAAGACTAGATTGAAATGGCAACATGAACTGGCAGAAACCCTGGAGTGGAGAACTCAGGGCCTGACCTGCGTACATACTGTCGAACGTTTCTTGGTAACCACCAGAGGTGATCCTGTTGTTAACTACTATGTTGTTTATATTAGTCATGTCGAAGTTACCACCGTCTAACGCTGAAGACATGGGATTTGTAACGAACCCAGTAGGAACACTAGAATCAACATACGCTTTAGTTGCTACGTCCTGCGCAGCAGTTGGGTCGAGTAAGTTAGTAATCTTAAAGGACGCTGCGTCCAAGTTAGAGGTCATTGGGTTTTGAACGTAGCCTGCCAGGCTAGGAATAGATGCGTCCACATATTGCTTATTCGCTGCGTCAGTGGCAGCGACAGGATTGGGTAGGCCTTCTATTCTATTCGTTATTGTTATTCTGCCATCTGCCTGAATTGTCATCTTAGCGGTGACTGTACCTGGGTCTTCCTTTGTGTAAAGCACTAATTGACCTCCTGTTCCTGATGCAACTGCGTCTATTTCAGCTCTTTCAGTTGTAGCTGTTCCGTCGTAGAACTTAATCTTGTTTGCTCCAGCACTGTCCAGTTGGATATTACCGTCTATTTCAAAGTCTTCTGTAGGAACTGGGACATTTATGCCCACTCTGTTGTTTTGTGTGTCAACGAAAAGAGGGCCGTTTGTTGGATGGCCTATAGGAATTGTTAAATTTAAAGCTGCTCCAACGAAAGCTGTTCCTCCCACTACCCCAGCGGATTGTATGTCATTGTTTTGCATGCTTATCGTGTTGAATATGCCTATGGGGGCAAAACCATTGTCCCTTATTTCGTTTGTAAATGTAGTATTTGTTGTTACTGATGTTGTAGCGGAGGCTGTGTCACAAGCAAGTGTTCTGCACGTGACTCCGTCAACTACATCAAGATCTCCCGACATTGTAGCCTGTCCTTCTGCTTGGAAGCCCAACCTCATTTCCACGAATACTGTACCAAGACCAGGGGCAATCGAAGCAGAAGGAGATAGCCTCCAGCTGTCTCCATATGATCCAATAGTTCCTTTATCGTCTTGGTTCATATAAGCCCTAACTTCCCAAGTGGACGAGGGTGCTGAACACCTTAAATTACAAAACAATGAACCAGACCTTTCTCCGAGCACAACTGCTTCAAAAATTGGCGTATCAGACTCAGTTAGATTAGCTATAACGTTAGCGTGCCCTCTTGTTCGATACGCCGTTGCAGTAAATACGACTGTCTGTTTAAACCCGACATCCAAACATCTACTTACGATTGTAACTGAACCCTCCGCTATGGCAGCTGTGGATATAATAGCTACAACATAGTCATTTCCTGGCACCACCGGTCCCATATTTACGTACTGAACCGCCGCTGAATCATTTATTTCTGGAAGGTTGAAAATACTGAAACCACCTGCGTCCAAATCAGCAGTCATAGGATTTGTCACACCTCCTCCACCTCCTCCAGTAGTGATGCTCACACTTCCTCCTCCATTGTCCGTAAGGGTTCCGTTTGTTACGTTTATATCTGTGACGTTGTTTACGGTGACTGTACCGTCTTGTACGGTAAGAGCAGCTCCACCTCCTCCTGATGCAGAGTTCTGGTAAGTTCCGTCTCCCCAAATTACCCCGTAAACTAGGCTTGCAACGCCCTGAGCAACTGGATAATCTAAAGAAGACGCGGAAGAGCTAGATCCCGGAAAGTTGTCTCTGTTGAATTCAGAAAGTTCCTCATACGGCTTTGCTTGATTCGACATTACGTTATACTATTAGAAAATAAATTAATGTCGTCTAAATTTATGCAGAATGAAGTATGTCTTTCGCGTCGTCCCAGTATTCTGTATTGTTGAGACTCGTATATCCTCTCGGCTTCTTCAGTCTTGGTCCAACTTCTTTTCTATAACGTTCCCTGCAGATGTCCATGGCATCAGAGAGGCCACGTGGAAATATTAGGTTGGTTTCAGGGTAGACATCCTCTGCAGCCATCTCAACAAACAAATGTGCCACGTCCTCTAATAGGACCTCTTCCTCGTGCAAAATGCCTTTACGTATACTTCTAATTACTTTGTACTTTTCGGGGTCCCCGGTGCTTACTACTTTAACACCGTTACACATATCCCTGTTGTAGAACATTACCTCGTTGCCAGCACAAGAAGCGTATGCGTTTCCAGAAAGTATCCTTACTAATTTTTCTTTGTCCATTATACTTTAGCTAAAGATTATTTTAGGTTAATTCTATGCATATTTTTCTATTCCGTTAATTTATAATGGATTCAGCGCAGTTTAAGGAGTACATCAAAGAAAAAAGACCATCTCTCTCTAAGTCCTCCATAAATACGTATGGCAGCATTTTAAGGAGCCTTCACCGCAGCTTAAACGGAACAGACGAAGTAGACCCTAAGTTATTTGATAATACATCCCAGGTCCTGCAGCACCTCCAAGACATTCCTCCTTCCCGACGTAAAACGGTATTGTCCGCTCTTGTGATAGTCACAGACGGAGATGCGCAAAAAAAGTATAGAGAACTTATGATGGACGACATAGGAGAACACAGGAAAGAAATCGAGCAGCAAACAAAGACTCCTCAACAGCAAGCAAACTGGGTATCTCAGGATGAGATTGGGCAGAAGTATAAGGAATACGAAAAGATGGCCGCAGCTCTCTTTAAAAAGGGATCCTTATCACGGAAGGAACTGCAGGACTATCAGCAATACGTTATCCTTGCCCTCTTGTCAGGTAAACACATAGTCCCAAGAAGAGCAAAAGATTATGTGGACATGAAATTACGTAATGTCGATAAAGATAAGGACAACTATATAGGCGACAAACAGTTAGTGTTCAACTCATACAAGACATCTAAAACGTATGGTAAGCAAACTATACCTTTGCCTACGAAGCTCAAGAACATCCTCAAGAAATGGGCTCAGCTGAACCCCTCTGACTATTTACTTATAGACAGTAATATGCAGCCACTTGGTGGACCTGATCAAAGTAGTAATGGAGCCGTTAAGTTAAATCAACGTTTAGGTAGAATATTCGACGGTAAGAAAGCTGGAGTTAACATAATGAGACATAGTTATCTAACTGATAAATTCGGTGATACTATTGCACAGAAGAAAAAGATAGAAAAGACTTTAGGAGACATGGGGTCGTCAGCGAATATGCTTACCACGTACGTGAAGGAAGACAGCGAATAAAAATTTTCTTTGTTAAGTCTTAATCATCATATGATAGTGCTACTTCATCTATACTATGACTTGACCATGGAGGCATCCTAGTATCTGCATGAAGCCAGTGTAGCCTTGCTCTTCTTACTGTCCAAAGCCCGGCTACGTGGGAATATCTTATTTGAACTTCATCTAAGAAAGAAAAGAAAGGTTTATCTTTGTTAATTACTTAAGTGTCTCCAATTTGAATATCCTCTTAGTCTACTACCTATGATGGCTCTCATTAGGTCTGGTCCTGGGATTTGCCATGGTCCTCTCTCTTCTCTTATACGTTGAACTCTTTCGTACACTTCTTCTTCTCTCTGTCTGGCTTCCTCTGTAGGAGGAGGATTGTGTCTGTTAGAGTACCTATATGGCAACAACCATAGTTCATCAGAGGCTTCTCTGTGTCTTACGTGATGGTCGACTATTTCCTCTGTTGTTCTGTATTGATAGCTAGGAATCCACTTCTTCATGCTCCTAAGGAAACGCACAGGACCACTCATTCCGAAATACCTTCCTATCTGCTCTGCAGCTCTCTCTAGTCTTTTCTCTTGTATTAGTACAGTGTCTAGGTACTTGACGTTCTCTCTCTTGTCCATTAGCTGTTTTCTTATGTTCTTGAGCTTTCTCTCTGCTATCTTCGCATTGCACTCTTCTATTGTAGGTACCCCGTATTCTCTGATCAGATCCTGTAGTTCCCTGGGCAATTCCCCGAATTTCCCTGCCAGGTCTTTGTCTGGGTGGAAGCTTATTGGCTCTCTTCTCTGTTGAGGTCTTAGTATGGGCCTCTCTAAGTCCGGCATTTCTGGGAATGGTATATAGTATTTTCTTCTCTTCGGCGGGGGATAGTCCGGGGATTGGGGTATAGGAGTGGCTGGTCTTTCTCTTTTTTGTGACATTTTTTCCATCGGGATTAGGGAATCGAACTCTTGACCTTGATTATCAGTTACCTATGTAGAAGAAAAGAACAGGGTTAGTACCATTGCACGAGATCGGCATGGAATCCGAAACCTCGATTCAAAATATAAGCTCAATTTTTATTGAAATTTTTTCAACAGAGAAACTGTAGTTGAAAAAATTGATTTCATGCTGTGTGGTTCTGAAGGGCTTATTGGGATACCCTCTGTTTAATATACATTGCATATACATTGCATATACATTGCATATACATTGCACATATATACTGAGGTGAGATATCCGGTCAGCATGAGGATTTGTCCCAATGGTCAGGACCGCAGTGCGTCGGTCCAAAGGTCATCGGTTCGATCCTCGGTTCTGGTCATCTTGGCGAACCTCTCGGACGCAAGAAAGACGAGTAGTAACCAAAAAATCTAGAACCTTTTTTTTTGCTACACTTTCTATGTTAAAAAAATGTGACAAATCTTTACTTTATATACTGACTGGCGGCAATGGATTTCACCGCAACAATCATACTCATATAGCTCAAGTGGTACAGATCTGAATCTCGTTGGACAGAGAAGGTTAGAAGCCATCCCTAAGACTTACCACATAGTAATAGACTAGTAACAACTAAATATCAAAACCGAACTACTGCGTCCTCAGGAAGACGATACTGGGTTCGAGTCCTTTAATTAACAAAATAAAAAAAGTAAAAAAAAAATCATGCCGGGCCAGGGTTCGAAGCAGCTACCTTCAAGTAGCATAGCCGTTAACAGAGCAAGAAGAACAAATGCAGGTAAGAACAAGAAGTACACAGAAGAACCAGAGCCAGAGTACTGCTGTGACTCAGCAGATGGATCAGAGAGAAGACAAGTATGGATAGACAAGAACGACGGTAACACAAAGAAATGCCCTTACTCAGGAATGTCTGTAGATGAATGTGTGGCTGCGAGAGGGTTCACGGCATGGGCCAAAGAGAACACAGTACTAGGTGACAAGTGGAAAAAGGCTCAAGAAGAAGAAGAAGACACACAGAGCCAAGCCAGTCTCTCAGATGACCTTAAGCAGAAGCTAGGAATCAGATATGCAGAGTGCCCCTCTACCCCAGAAGCCACACAACCACAGTGCCCCGGAGCACCAGGGGGTACATTTGACCACTCCCCCATACCTCCAGACTTCTCTCCTACAGATGTAGAGTTCCCAGACGAAGACAATGATGACGTGGCAAGACTAGCATCATCAGAGAAGACTCCTGAGAAAGAAGAAGCCTACGTGTTCCCTGATACAGAGTCTGAGTCAGATGAAGATCAGGTAAGACTACAGTGCCATGCTAAGGTGATCAAGAAGGAAATCAAGAAGCTCAAGAGAAGCCTAGAAGAAGCCACACAGAGAATCGAGATTCTCATAGAGACAAACAGTCAACTAATGGGTACAGTCATCAATAACAGAAATGCTATCAATGAACAGAGAAGAGAGATACTCAAACTAAAGAGACAGAGAAACGAGAGAGCAGAAGCAAGACCATTACAAGATATAGATGTAGTAGATTTGACACTAGAGTAAATTAAGAGAGTTAAGAAAAAAACATTCTAAGTCCTGACAGTCAGGATCCTTATATAATTAACCCCTAAACCTACCCCCTCTTCCCCCTTTGCCCTTTAAGTCTCTTCCCATCTCGTGGAATGCCTTTGTCTTGAACAAACCCCGGCCTAATGCCTTAGAGTCTGCAGCTAAAGTGTTCTCTATGTTCTCTGCAAAGCTTCTCTTTGGATTAGGTGTTCCAAAAGACATGGAATATCCATAACGTACATGTGGACTTCCGCCAACTTCGTACCTGTGTCCGTTGTCTGTGTCACCTCTCATTCCTAATTGCGTTTGAACTGTACGAGGTGCTAGAGAGTGAAAACGAAAGTAGTTCTGTCTCTCTAAGTCGTACTGTTGTTGAATTGGTATTTCCATGTAGGCTGTGGCTGTCTGTGGAATCATAGTAGTCCTTCCAGCCATTTGCGTATTCCCTGACAAGTGTCTACTGATAGGAGCTTGAATGTATGACATTGCTATATCCTTTACTTACATTTTTTCTTTGCTAAAACGTTCTTATAAAATCTAGCTCTTCTCACTGTCTTCTGTTGGTACTTTTTGGTATCCTTAAGAATCATGTCTGCAAACTTACACAAGTCAAGGTTCTTCCCGTGCTGCCTATTATACGCTTCTAATTGTTTCGTAAATGTTCCCCATTTAATATCCTCAAAGTCAATGTCGTCATCGTCTACTCCAGCTCCCTGGGGTGACCAAGTCGCAGGGTCAGCTCCAAGTGCCATACCGTGCCCAAACATGTGGTCATCTCCTTTACGCTTTAAAATGTCGTACGAATGCTCCTTTATGGAATCCTTACATCCGAGAGCATTCTTTTTCCCCTTGATTGTAGTATCGTTTTTGCTCTTTTTTGTTTTGAACATAGATACCTTGTCGCAGTCGCTGCGGATGTCGTGCTGGTTCTTTCCTCCGGAGTTGTCACTAAAAGGACTGGTTGCTTTATTAACCGTAATAATCTCATGGCCGTTTTTGCCCAGTAACTCCGCGAGAAGACCTCCCTGAGAATGACCAATAGTACTTATTTTGTCTTGCCCGTATTTTTCTTCAGCTTTTTTCTGTACCTCTTTGGCATCCTTAAATCTCTGAGTTTGCTTGTAGCCAGTTTCCCCGGTGGATCCGTATTTAAGGTTGTTTCCCCAGTCTGATATTGTACCTTCTGTTCCTCTATGTGCAACCACAGCTCTACCATCGTTGTGCCTATAAACGCTAGAAGTGGCAGTGCTCAAGTCGTCATCCCTTGACCAACCATCGCCACCCTTGTATTCATCAAGGTTGTACGATCCGTGCAACATGTCGTGTAGTTCTGCTGAAGATAACTTTCCTCCTTTTACGCTTAGGTTCATAGCCTTGTTCATTACTTTCGTTGGTAGTTGTCCACCCTTTGCTTTCCTCAAAACGTGCTCAACAGATTGTCGAAACAAGTCCTTGTGGAAAGGCATGCCTTTGCCCGTTGCGCGCGCTTTCGCGGCAGCCATTTCCGCAGCCGAGGCGAATCTATACCCCAATGAGCGGGGCCCCGCCATATCATAGGCTCCGTCTGGAGCATCTGACAATTCGTTACGTAGCTCGTTCAGCTTTGACGTTGCACCTGTCACTCTCTTCCCTTTATTCGGGTCAGGTAGTCTTCCCAGTCTCTTTCCTTTTGGCTCATACTTAGTAGTGCCCACTGCATCTGAGGGATCTTGCATGTTTCCTCTGAACGCTCGAGACAAGTAAGGGTTTTGTGCCTCAACAGGAGTGTATGGTTCCTGTGTACCAGACATCAATTCTTTAAGCCCGGTCAATCCCTTATTATCTCGAGTAAATTCACCCCTGACGTTGTCCAAGAAGTGGTCCGCATTGAAGACGCTTGTTGGCTGTTTGCTAAACGTATATTCTTTGGGTACGTATGTGCTAATCTTTCCAAGGATTTCGTCTGGAAGATCCTGCAACTTAACTTTCTTTTCCTCTAAAGTTCCACCCTTTATTTTGAAGTGTTTCTTAAGTACTTTCTTCAGTTCCTCCTTTCCCATCTTTGAGAATCCCTTTACTCCGGGATGTCCCTTTTTCTCTCTGGCTAAAGATTTAAGTTTATCAAGAGATAGATCGTCGAATTTCATTTTATAAATTAACACAATATTTTTATTTTTACCATAATAACTTATCCGCGTAATACGATGGAGTTCCTTTTTTGTGCCTTGTCTTTTCATGTCTAGTTTTATATGCTTCTCTCCGCGCGTTAGCCATTTTTGTTCCACAGCATTCTCTAAAAGTTGGGAAGTCGCAGTAGTCTGTGTGACCTACGCTGGCCACCTTTCTTCCTCCTCTGAATACGTCTATCTTTTTCTTCGCAAGTTGAGATGGTTTTACTTCCACTCCCAACTTCTTCGCTTGGTCCTTAGTATGTTGCGTAATTTTATATCCTCCGCCTTTGACCAAATCCCCGTCGTACCCTGCTTTGTCTCCAAGCTTTGATAGTTTCTTTGCTCTTGCGCAAGCCCATTGTTCTTTTCCCATCTTTTTTCCTCCCACTCCTTTCTTGCCTTGTACGTTACGCACCGACGAAGGGTTTGTCTTATGAGCACCGATGCCTCTGTCATATGATTCCTGTAGTCCTTTTTTACTTACCTTTCTTTTAGATAAATTATCAATGCATTTGTCTCTCATGCCTGTTCCATCTACTTGGTCTGGTAGAGGATCATTTGGTCTTACTCCTTCCCTCAGCACTCCTTCCCTGTTCCTTAACTCTTCTGCTATTCTTCCATATCCTGGTACATCCTCGCTGTGCGCATCAAATACGTTTGCCCAGTTGTCCAACACTTCTCCCCTTGTCAAGAAGTCTTCATCATTCCTTCTGTTTCCTGGTCTTGCATAAGACTTCAAGTGTCTTACGAAGCTTTTCAACTTGGGATGACTAGGATCTAAGCCTTCGTTCAAAAGAATACTCAAGTTTTGTGCGTGATTTATACCGCTTGTTTCTGTATCGTCGTACCCTTGCAGTGTTCTTAAGCCCCTTTCCTTTACCGCATTTGTTAAGTACGGCAAGTAGGTAACTAGGTTCTTTCTCGCACGCCCTCTATCCATTTCTGTACCTGATGGTCTCAAAAAGAAATCAGGATTGATGCCTGTGTCTCCGAAGTCCCTTGCTGCTCTTAGTATTCTCTCCGACATTTCGTTGTAATTATGTGGTCTCCCTTCAGCTCGTGCTGCATCCCTTGCGCTTTGCAGCCTTGCCAGGTATCGTAGGGGCAAAATATCAGACATTCCTGCGGAAGCTCTGCTCATCTCAGCTCTATTTTCTTGTGCGAATGCTAGATCGCTCATCTTATACCTCTTCCTCAGATTTTTTATCTTGCACAAATACAAATGATGTTGCCTTTGATAGCGATTTGTATATGTCTATCTGGCTTATTTGCTCTGGGCCTTCGCCAATATATGTGGCCGGACTATTAGGAATCTTCGCCAACAAGTCATGCTTAAGTTTACCATTAAGTGGGCTGGCTTCTTTCAGCTTAACGTAATCGTTATACTTCTTAACTAAATAGTCTGTTGCTTTCTCTGGTCTATGCTCTTTGTCTAGCCTGAGTGTCTTAAATATATCAACTCCCAAGTTGTAGAAGTCCTTGGACATTTTGTTCTCCAAGTCCATTGACGCGTGGATGTTCAAATATAGCTCAATGGCACTGAGAATAGAAATCAAACATCCCAAAATAAGGATACCAGTTTCTGACTGTCTCTCGGATGTTCCGAATGGCCTACTGGCTAAAGTGGAACTCACTATGCCCATGGTTATGGTAGGCACGCGGAACCATTTGTGCCATGTGTTCAAGTCGTGATATTTTCTTCTGTGTGATTCCGCGAGGGAAATGGCGTTCTGTCTGATTCTTTCTAAGAGGTCCTCGATTTCTTCTGTCCACATTATATTATTTATGTGCAGATAATATAATTAACTCAAATACTGGTTCTCACGTAAGTTAGGGTCAGAAAAGGAAAAGTACTGACCGTTACCGGATATGCTAGCGCTCTGGAAGTCTTGGCTTCCTGTTTGTACAGAAACGTTCTGCAGCATCAGCCCTCCCTGCCTTGATTGCCACAGTCCACCTGTACCTCCCAAGCTACCAACAGTAGCCGAAAGCAACTGACCCGTGGAATCGCATGTAATTCCTGACGGCCATACGCCAAATGATGACGGAGGAATAGACATCTTCGTGTTTGTAGTTGCTGTTGTTACGTTGTTCCACGTATTTCCATAATCTGTGCTATAGTAAACTGTTCCAACGTTAGTTGTGGAAAGACCTGGTTGCGACCTCGCGACGTACACTGTATCTCCACCTGCGCTGCAACAAGCACCTGCTGCTTGGCCAAAAGGTGTGTTCGAATCTATGGCCACGTTTGTAAAAGTTTGTCCTCCGTCGTCTGACCTGGCCATGCAGAGAACACCTGATTGGCCTAACGGATTGAGCGGACCAGCGTTGTAGAAGTAGTAAATGACTGCACCATTTTTGCTCATACAACAAGAAGGGCTGTAAGCAGTACCTGCGACTCTGTCTAAGTTGTCAGCTATTGACGTAACAGCAGAGAAAGAAGACCCGTAGTCAGTACTCAGCTGCATGTACGTTGAAGGAGTTGACGTACCGCCAGTGTAGCCCCAATACTCCCATATGATAACTTGCCTTTTTCCAGAAGACGACATTAACACAGTAGGACATACAATAGTTCCACTTACTGACGGAGTATAAGAAATAGTGGTGACCGTGCTGCAGTAGTCGTTGCTAATATAAACCGGATAGGTAGTAAGAGCAGTTGCAGACGCGCTGTCTGAGTAATATCCAAGAACTGGGATCATCGAGTACCGCAAGTCAGAATTAACGACAGGGTAACCGTACACTCCATTAACACCGTTCGGAACAGTTATTCCTGTCAGAGGTACATTTACATATGACTTCGATGTAGATCCTGTAGTTGATGTTGGAATCCCAAGCGGTTGACCAATTGCTACACCCTGCGGGTAATTTCCACTTGACGCAGTATTAAAGCTTCCACTGAAGTCTTGCACGAGCAGGAGACTGTTAACGCCAGACGAACCGTACGCTTGGTAGTACTTACTAGGAAATGATTGAGCGATAGGATTCAGTGTATACTGGTAAGTTGGACTATTGTTGCCATAGTCAAGTGGTACGTAAGGAAAGTACTGCAATACAAGGCCCATTCCTTCGTAGTCCGTTGTACCAGCTCCTCCAGCCCCAGGCCCTGTCATTCCTGTTGGTCCTGTTGGTCCTGTTGGTCCTGTATCTCCTTGAATGCCCTGAGGGCCCGTAGGACCAGTCGGACCTGGAAGCGTGCTGTAATATGATGTTACCCATGCTGTTGTAGCAATGTCTGTACTGTTAGAACCTGCAGATGGTGTGGTAGACTTTGGATTTCCTCCAAGGAAGGGTGAATTGTTGAGTGTATTAGATATTGTACTGTTTGTCCAAGATGTAGTTGGCACAATGGTGTTGCTTATACCTATCGAAGGAGTAGGTGCTTGTACTGTACCAGAAAAGGTAGGGCTGACAATGGGAGCATAAGTCGCATCTGCATACGTCAAAGTGACAGCGTTGTCTCCTGTAGTTGGATTAGCTAGGTCAGTAATTTGGTTGCCGCCTAAGTCTAGAGCAGTTGTCATAGGATTAGTTAGAGAGTTGCTCTGGAAGTACGTCAAAGTAACTGCGTCAGTACCACTACTTGGATTTGCTAAATTCGTTATTGTAAATCCTCCTGCATTGAGGTTGCTAGTCATTGGGTTCTGTACACCAGACCCTGCTCCTCCTGAAGCGCTATTCTGGTATGTACCGTCTCCCCATATAACTCCATTTGGAAACGTTTCTGTCCCTTGCGCAGTCGGGAAAGATAAGTCTGCGGCTTCCTGGCCGTAGTTCGCTGGGTTGAATATAGATAATTGTTCTACTGGCTTCGGCTGATTACTCATTTATTTTACTTAAGAAATTATTTATTTGGAGTTAATGTATTGTAACCAGCGCTCTGCGGTGTAACGTTTGATCTTCTACTGACGGAAGAGGCATTGTTGTTCTGCAGCACTTTCTGTGCCCTTATTACGAAGTTGTTTGTGTTGAAAGTAGAAGTCGGTGAGTACAGTGGCCTAGTGGCCGGAAGGTTGTATTTTTGTCTGCCGGGAGGAGTATTTCTCAATACCATCGTATAAAATACGTAAACAAAATATTTAGGTAACATATACAATAATGGACGAAGCCCTATATGATAGGCTACTAAGAGAAATAGCAGCTGAAGACGATGAGAAAGAGAAAAAGCCAACCAAGAAGAAGAAGGAATCTGCATCATCCGCTGTTGTTCGGAACATGTATGAAAAGATCCCCAAGCGGATGTTGGATGAAGTGTCTAATCCACACCAGAATCTGCATGGGCTAAAAATCCCCTTCCGTATGTGCGTGGTAGCCCCATCTGGCTCAGGCAAAACGAATTTTTTGATTAATTTGCTGAGCTTGTTCTCCGGAGCTCCTGGGACATTCCACAGCATTTGCATAGTGACAAGAAACAAGAACGAACCTCTGTACAACTGGCTACAGTCTCTCCACGACGACATTAAGATCGTGGAAGGATTGGAGAACACTCCTGTGTTAGACAAGATGGACAAAGACTTGAATCATTTCGTAGCATTCGACGATTTAGTTCTAGCAAAGAACCAAGAACGTATATGCAACTACTACATCCGTTGCCGTAAGCTGAACTGCTCGGTTGCCTACCTGAGTCAATCATACTTCGGTATTCCAAAGATTGTCAGGCAGAACTGCAGCTACTTAATAATACTAAGACTAGGTGGGTCTAACAGAGAAGTAAACAGTATTCTGTCTGAAGCTGGTTTAGGTGTTAATAAAGAAGGCCTAATGAAACTATATGATGAAGCAGTTACTAATGCACCTAAGTTCAGTATATTATTAATAGATTTTGAGGAAGATCCAGCTAAGAGATTCCGGAAAGGCTTCAAGGACATCATGGAAGTCCCGAGCGAATGAGCCCTGGCGACTCCTTCTTGATCTCCACGAACAACTTGAGGTTGTTCTTGTCCTTGCACAGATCTATGGCCTTGTTGTAGTTAACTCCGTGCTGCGTAGCCCATAGCTCCACCAGTTTCTCTCTTTCCGTGAAAACATTGTTGGCGTTCTTTCCTCCTTTCGCGTCCCTCATCTTTTCTATGATGGAGCACTCTGCTTCGTCCCAATCTTCTCCTTTGTCTTTCAAGAGAGTCTTCATTTTCCATCTGCCCGATTCGGGAATGTGAGCTAAGTATGTTCTCTCATACTTCTCGCAGATCCATGATTGGTCGTCCTCCGCTCCAGTAATCCTTCTAGCCTTTCTTTTCTTAGTGTTTGTTTCTTCAATAATGGGAGACATGTGCTTTTCCAAATTATTGTCGAATTCAATTTTCTCTAGCACATCCTCTTCATGAGAGAGAACAGAGATATCGTCGTCCTGAGTGAGTGGTTCTGGGAAGGGCGCAGTCGGAGGGGAGTATTCCCCAAATCCTCTTTTCATATATTCTAGTGCTTTGAATAAATGAAATTCCACAAGAGAGTCGTGTCTCTCCGTCTGTGTTGCCTTGTCGCAACAGGACCTTTTCTGCAAGGCATCTTGTAAATTTTTAACGGCTACTTGTACGAGATCCATGGTCATGGGGTTTGATAATGAAGAGTCGACAAAATCAGCGACAAAAAAAAAGTTCGGCCTCCGCTGAAAAAGAGACTTTGTCACAATCGAACCCATGGGACGATGCTCATTTTTTTTCTTTGCATATTATTCGGGGTCCTTTTTGGCTGCCTGGTTACTCTCTATCTTGCTGTGTACATCGAACAAAATGGAGCCCCAGTCAGAGTCAGGAGAGTCAGGAGAGACAAAGGCATACTACGTGGACCAAACAGCAGAACGCGTGTGTGGCCAGAACTTGACTGAGTATGCGGAGAGAGAGAAAGTTGGACTTGTCTTTTAGATTCCCATAGCTGCTAGTTCTAGAAGTAGGTCGTGGCCTTGTGCCTTAGATACCTTTTTTCCGTGAATCATTTTAAGAAGCTTCTTTTTAAAGTCCTGTACTAGTTCTTTGTTGTCATTCCCTGCTGCTATCTGTCCTCTTAGTACTTCAAACTCGTGCATCTCTTTCTGCATTTCTGTTTTCTTCTTTGTTGGCATATCTCTTAAGTCTTCTATTTTTGCTGCCATTCCTACACCATTCAAGTAGTCTCTCTCGTCTTCTGAAAGAGAAAGTATGTCCTTTGGTTTAGGTCTCTGACCCACCACTAGTGACTTTATTACGTTTGATACATTTCCTCCTATTACAGCTCTCGGTATTTTCTTTTGTTTGTTTCCCTTCTGCGTGAAGAGAGATAGTTGGTTGTTCTTTAAGTCTTCCATGTCTATCATGTAGTTGCCAAACTGTGCCATTGGTCGGTTGTTTACCATCAAACCAGAACCGCGAATGGATCTCTGGTAAGCACCTTCTACGTAAGGGCTAACGCTATCTCTTCCTATTGGAGGACCATAGCCTCTTCCGAACAGTTTCTTTCCCGTCTTCTTTGCTTTATTAGTTACATCAGAAAATTGTGACGATTTTACTACTTTTTTCTTTCCTTTTGAGACAGGTGCATCCGCTAGTTCCAATCTGTTGCCATCTTCATCGTACAATTCGTTACCGTACAAGGAGTCAGAGGGCCCTCCGAACTTTGCGTCGAACTCCTCCTTTGCTTGCTCATGAGACATTGGTAAAAGATTGTAGTCGTCAATTGATCTATTAGGATCAGCGAAGTTAGACTGCATGAACCTTGCTGTGTCAGCAGAACTGAACCCGAAGTCTGTGCCTTCTGGAAAAGCTGGTACTGGTTTTGCTTGTTGAGGGGTAAAGAGGCTCGGTTGGCCATATTCAAAGCCTCCTCTTGTAAACATTTTTTTATGTCTACTAACCCTTCCTTCAGGTGCGGAGAAGTCAGCAGCGATATCGTTATCAACCTGCGTGTTTTGTACTTGACTTGCTGTCTGGTTGTCTCCTTCAACAGCTGAAGGGATAAGTGGATTAGCATAAGTGGGAATTTGTCCTAAAGCTCCTTTCATCATATCTGACACAACCTGTCTGAATATTTGAGGAGTTACTCTTCTCTGTCCGTCACCCATATAGCCGGCTCTAAGCAACTGATTAATAGAGTCTGCTGCAACGTAAATAAATTGTTGTTCTTTTAAGTTCATAGGTTGAACTGCGGCAGTAGAGTTCTCTACAGTTGTTCGGAACTTCACTGCGTTTATTGCCCTCAAAGTAGAAAGAGGAAGACCCTGTGTCAATGTAGCAGACTGGTTAATTGCTTCCTCTACTGAGTCTCCGTTAGTTAAGTAAGTCTGCATAGCTGAAAGGTTGAACGCTTCGTTCTGGATTTCTTTACCCATATTTTGAAGGTAAAGATTTCTGTACTGCTCTCTGGTGAGCTTAGGTGTTAGTGCCTCTGACATAGTCTTAGTATAACCTCTAAATAGATAATAAAATCTGCCTAAATAGCGTGTGAAGTGTTTTTCACATTTTTGCGATTTGTTTCTCACCGCTCGACAACATGCACTGCTATTTAGGATATATTATTATATTAACTGTATTATAGTCTGTGTGAAAAAGAGAAGGAATTTAGAGATAGCTTATTATGTAATTGAGATTTAGGGTATCTGTTTTCGGGGTATATTTGGAACACCCTCTTATTTTATAAAAGAGGTTGTAAGCTGTTTTTCACACACAGATGTGGCCTTACTATAAACCACTGTTCCCCTTGCTGTCTCTTTCTACTTTTTGCTCGACCGTCGAGCTGTTTTTACTTTTCACTTTTCTTGGCTGATTTTTCACGTCTCTCATTATCGAACCCCATGTTAAACAGAAGTTTAGAAAATCTCTCCAACTTGTATAAAATGGACTCAAGAACTTTGTCGGTACCAACAGGACCTACCTTCCTTACAACAAACACGTTTGTAGAGAAAGTAGACACAAAAGTGATGGACACTTTGCTTGCTTCTGACCATTTATTATTGGAATGGACTAACAGAAGTGCTTGGTTTGTGGATGTCCTAAGGAGACAGTTCCAGAATGAAAAGAAACAGATCTCTGACTATGCCTTCCTTTACAACGAGCAGTGTGAAGGAGTGGTGGTCAAGTATGACGAAGCGAAGGGAAGGTGCGGAAGGGTGACTGTGCACAAGTCCCTAGGGTTCACTAACATGAGAAGACCTGTCCGCCACACAATCTGCACAGAGTACTACGACTTTGACATTTCCAACTGTCAGCCGAATCTACTCTATTATGTCCTGAAGGACAGAGCCCCGAAAGAACTCGTGATGTACGTCAACGAGAGAGACAGCATCATAAAACTGCACATGGAAATGTGGAATATCAAACCAGAGGATAAGTGGCTGGTAAAGCAGCTGTTCATACGACTGTTCTTTATGGGGACATTCGAGGGATACAGAAAAGACATGAAAGACTTTGGGTACAACATCCCCATCATGCCCTCCTCTTTTGTGGAAAAGCTGGAACAAGCCCTAGTCAATGCAGCACTTGCTCTGAAGGACGACAACCCTCACTTGTGGAAGCTCTCTTACAATAGAAACAAAGAGAAAGGAAAGGAGAACCCAACAGAACGTGTGGTTCTCAGGACCTTTATGGCTCTCTTTCTTCAGACACTAGAGAGACGCATTGTTGAGTCAGTTATGGAGACAGTCCACGCTACAACTTCTCTGATGAAGAGAGACAAGTACCCTGGTTACATTTACACCTCTTATGAGTACGACGGTTTTAAACTGTTGAAGGAAAATGTAGACAAGTACGAAGGAGGAAAAGATGGAGTGCTGGACTTAATTGTTCTACTGACTAGCGAGCTTTCCGGCATGCCTCTCTCTTGGACTGTCAAGGAAATGGATGAAGGATACGACCTCTCTGAAGTGAGCGTTCCAGCTATCAGCATGAAGGAGCTCATGACAGAGATGAAAATGTGCATGTCTTCTCATAGACTGATGGCAGAAGTCATCAAAGCCAGACTGTCTAACGGAAAATACATCTTCGAAGTGGACAACAAACAGTGGTACACTTTCGACACTGATTCAAAGAGTTGGGAAGCATCCGACTTTTTCTTCAACAGAGACTTAGGGAAAGTAATGAACTTGCTTTACAATCATCCTCCATACATGAAGGAACAGAAGTACAAAGATGTCTTCGATAATTTTACCGCGAGGAGTGGATCGACATCGTGGGTAGCCGGAGTGGAGAAGCAGGCCCGTTACGTCATGTTCAGGAAAACTGTAGAGTTCGACTTAGACACTGATATAATTAATTTCAGGAATGGCATTTACGATATAGCTACAAGGACATTCAGAGAAAGAACAATGGAGGACTTTGTAGTGATGTCTACAAACTATGACTATGAAGAACTGAACCCAGAAGACGAACAATACAAAGAGGACGTGATGTTTGTGCTGAAACAGATACACCCCGAACCAGAGGATTTGCTCCTGAACTTGCTTATTATGGCATCCGGTTTGTCGGGAAGGAACTTAGAAAAGTTCTTTGTCTTCAATGGATCGGGTAGAAACGGGAAGTCGCTCCTCAACTCTGCAATGAAGATTATATGTGGGGACTACTACGGGACTTGCAACACTGCAATCATCACCGAGGACCTGAGGAAAAAGAGCAGCTCAGAGGCCAACTCAGCTATGGTGTCTCTTAGTAAGATCCGCTACGGTGTGTTCAGGGAACCTCCAAAGCACCTCCCAATCCAGAACAGCACAGTCAAAGACTTGACTGGTGGTGGAGAAATAGTAGCAAGGGAAATATTCAAAAAGGTGCAAGCTGTATTGCTTCACTTGACAATGATCCTCGAAACCAATTCCAAGCCGGACTTCGCGGAGCAAACAGACGACGCGGAGGCAGAGAGAGTTATCGATTACCATTTCAAATCCCACTTTACTGCGGACGAGAAGAAGCTCGAAAAAGCAAAGGAAACGGGAGCTCATGTGTACCCTCTTAGAACAGAGCTTAAGGACAGAAACTGGTGGATTAAAAGAAGAACTGCTTTCCTCCATATCCTTTTGGACCACTTGGATATCCTCCACAAAGCGGACTACAAGATCGCCAACTTCGTCCCAGAGCATGTAAAGAAGAGGTCCCAGGAGTATTGCGAGTCGAGTATTCTTGTAGTCAAAATATTCAACGAAATGTTTGAAATGCCGGAAGAAAGAGACGACTTACCAGACTTTACTCTGGCTGTCGTTCTCGGCTACATCCGGGACTCGGATCTTTTCAGGGGCTTACCAGGCTACATCAAGAACAACCGCGACTCCCAGCCCACAGCAATGAAGAACAAACTGGAGCAGTACCTCGTGGAAAAGTACGACTGTATGTACGAGAAGAGAAGGCAAAGGTTTGTGCGTGGATTTAGAAGAAAGGAGGAGCCGGAAACAATAACTGTGGTTTCTACCTCTGACATGGACATAATGTCTGAAGTTAGTACTGACATTTTGCCTTAATCGTTAAGAAAATTATCTATTGACTTTGTATACAATGAGAAGGAACTACATATCTCCTTTCGAACCAACACAGACGATGCCGTCTTTAAACAGACTGCACACGATTATAGACATAGACAAGGGAAGAATTCCCGACAACCCAAGACTACAAGGCGGAAGGGTTCCAGAAGACGTTTACGTTTCAAGTCCTTTCTTTTTTGGCGGAGCTAACATCCGCCGATACCGCAACGTTGATGGAATAAGAGGAAGAGGATTCTGGAAAGACTTCGGTCATTCTTTTGTAGACACATCCAACAAACTAGGAACTATACCTTTAGCAACAAGCATAGCTACAGGCAATCCAGAGATTTACGGAGCTCATGTAGCTTCGCAAGTGCTAGGGAGTGGAGTAGGGTGCGCCAAGTGCAAATGTGCGCGTAGACGAAAGTAAATATTTTCTTCTTATTAATTATAAAGATGCATACCATTACAATTAGTAGGTCAAACATAGATGGAGACGACAATAACAGATTTGTCTACAACCTTCCTGGAAGTAAAAACTTGGAAGGTGCAGAAATTGCTCTTGTTGATCTCTTCATGTACTACAGTTGGCTCAATATCAATGCACAACCTTTACAGAACAACACTCTATCAATAGTGTGGCCAGCAATGAACGAAATAGGTGGAGTAAATACTACACCTCAGACTACTATTCCAATCGTCATACCAGACGGTCTATACGAAATCAGCGACATCAACAGTTTCTTGCAGCAGTGGTCAATTGACAACAACTACTACCTCGTCAACTCCTCTACAGGTGAGTATGTGTACTTCATCCAACTCCAGACAAACGTTACGAGGTATGCATGTCAGGCCAACTCCTTTACTATTCCCGATGGCACAGCCCTTCCCGCTGGTTACACTCAACCTGCGGATGGTTTCGCTAACAGTGTTTATACTCCAATAGGAACAGCTGGAGGTATTGCCCCTGCCGGAACATTTCAAGCTCCAGGATGGCTTTTTAATTCTAACTTTAACGATATTGTTGGCTTTACTGGAGACACGAACTTTCCGACTGCTGGTGTTTTCACTACTAGTGTAGCTTTCCCTGACGGAAATGCTTCCATAATAAGTACACAAGCGCCGAACGTACAGCCAAACAACGTCATATACTTGAACTGTAACTTGGTGTCAAACACTTATTCTAGCCCAAGTACTTTCTTATATCCAATTCCTGCGAAGTCAAGCATCGGTGATCTTTTAGCCATTGAGCCACCAGAGTTTGCATGGAATAAGCTGATGCCTGGGCAGGCCGCACAGATCATTCTCACTTTAACGGACAACACAGGTCAGCCCATCAAAATACAGGATCCCAATATTCTTATCACTCTCATCATCCGCGACAATGAAGACAAACATCCAAACCTAGGTCATACAACCAGCGACGGACAACCCAGCAGCATGGAAGTTCAACGATTTAGCAGAAACCCAATCAACAACAGTTCAAATACTCCTCATCACAATATCCACAGAAAATGGGGTCCGTAAGCAAAAATAAAATCGATATTAGAGCATATGGACAGAATTACTGATTCGAAACTTAATCAGTACTTGACTGAGTTCGCGAAAGAAGCCTCGGAACTCGACAAGGAAATGAGAGAGGCAAGCACAATAGAGAAGGAAAAACCGATAAAGTCAAAGAAAGGCCATATTGACGCTATAGTGAACAGACTTTACGCTATTAGAACAGCAATGAGAAAAGAGAAGGAAAAAGAAGTTTAAAATATTTAGGCAATATATAAAATGCCTGCATATTTGTACAGACCTATGGCTAGGGGGCCTTCAACCCTTATCCACCAAGAAAGTAAGGTAAATCAAGGCAACGCTCAGCTAACCTCAAGTGGCGCTGGAGCCACTAGCGCAACTATGCCAGAAAGGGTTGCGCAGGATGTGTCGAAGAAGTTGGGACTGTCTGGGGCTATCCAAGACAAGATAGGCAAGCTGAAGTTGAACGACAAAGAGGCCAAAAAGAAGAAGCTGAAAGAGAACAAGCCAATAGTCTTCAACATATAGGTGCGTTCTCCGAAATTATTTTCTGGATATTGGATATATACAGAGAATGTCAGGAGACTCACTAGTTTACGACATGTCAAACATGACAGAAGGACAGCCAAGCGTTTTCGTGAAGAGAGACTGGTTGAACATCCAAGACCAGAACAATGGCAATTACGGTTCAAACCAAATTATCATCGACACAAGCGCTTTAGCGAATTCGAATAAGTATATGGCATACAGAGAAGCATACTTGAGCATTCCTCTTGTTTTGTCAGCCGCCGCTCCTCTTTTATCCTCCTCTACTGTTGTAGGAACAATCACAAGCGGTAGTGCAGACATCACCAGCGTCACTCTCCAAGGCGGCAGTCTTTCTGCTTCCGCCATTACAGCCATCACCGGACAGCCAATTTCAGGTACCGGTGTTCCATCTGGTGCAACCGTTAGCTCTGCCACTTCAAACTCAATTACCCTTTCTGCTAATGCAACCGCTTCAGCAACAGGGGCAACCTTTACTATAACTCTGTCCACAGCTGCTGCATCTGCCGGTAACTGCTATTTGGGAAGTACTATTGATAAGAGCCAATCCAAACTTTTATCGTTAAAGTCCTGGTTTGGTAGTATTATCCACTCTATGACCCTAGACTACGCGGGAACCACCATCTTACAGCAAACCCCATGGCAGAGCATGTGGACAATGTTCGGACTTATGACTACTCTTGGTCTTTCAGACATTGAGCAAAACTCATCAACAATTGGTTTTTACCCTGACTCCGCATACGGCTGGCAATTCCATAAGGATGCCTCAGTAGCTGGTGTTGGTGCTTGCTGGAGTGCCGCCCAAGGTGGTCAGTGGCTACAGCAAGGATCAGTTGCGGAAGGTTTAACTGGAGCGGGTAATGTAGGTCCATCCATGAGACAACTTCTTACTACCACTGATCCTACTGCTAAGTCAGGAGGTGGAGGAGAACAATTGGATTCACTAATGGAAGCCACAACAATGGATGCATTATACAGATCTCTTGTTAAGTCTTACGTTTCAACTCCTTCATCTGGAGGTGCTGTTGGTATTGTTTACCAAATCCAAGCACAGATCTTCCTTCGCCACTTACACTCTTTCTTTTCCCAAGTTCCCCTTCTTAAGGGTGTGTTCTTCCGTCTTACCCTTAACATCAATCAACCCGTTGTTCAGGTAAGCATGGCAGCAGACAAGTCTCTAAGCATTGCTAGCATTACCTCTCCCCTCGGTGGTATTGTACCAATCATGATTGCCGGTAATTCTACTGTAAAGACAGGTCTTATCTCAGGAAGTACTGCCGTTGACATTGAGAACCCAGCAAAGAACACATCCGCAGGTCCAGCAGGATCTGTTACCCTTCAAGCCGCTCTTAACGTTGGTAACACCATCCTTAACCAGTCCCAACAGAACTACTTACCAAACCAACAGACCGGGCTTAACAGAAGCTGCTTCTTGTACGTTCCCTCGTATACATTCAACCCCTCATTCGAGGAGAGCTACTTGTCTAGACCTACTAAGCAAATTGTATACACGGATATTTACCAATTCACCACAAGTGTAGTAAACGGTGGAGCTCAGTTCAATTTCCTTTTGACGAACGGTATCAGTAACATAAAGAGTGTGCTAATCCTCCCCTTCTTCCCTAACGTTACTACGAAGGACCAAGTCGGCGCTGGTGCAACAGTTCCATATCCTCCTTACCAGAGTCCTTTCGACGCAGCTGGTTGCGGACCAACTTCCCCTCTTACTGCAATTCAAAACTTCAATGTTGTCGTTGCTGGTCAGAACATGATCTACAACACTCAACAATACAACTTCGAACAATTCTTGAACCAACTCGTTGGTGTCAACAGCATCAACGCAAACTTGACAGACGGCCTAACCAGTGGTTTGGTTGACTTCCAATCTTTCCAACAAGCCTTCTCCTACTACTATGTGAACTGTTCTAGGATGCTCCCCATCGACGAGGCGGTCCCCAAAAGCGTTTCCATCCAGGGTACAAACGCAAGTAAGAGCCAAGTACAATACTTGTGCTTTATCGAATATGGGGTCCAAGTGTCCGTAGATGTCCTCACTGGGGCGAGGGTATAAATTCTCTCAGACAAAATCAATATAAAGAAAAAATAAACAATCCAATTGGCACCGGCCATTTTCTCTTAATCTTTTAATTAATATCAAAAAATACTAATTAAAAATGAGCATATCTAATGTTCCTCATCTCAGGAGCATCCATAGCGCTGGGGAACTGGCTGCATACTCTGCAAAGGGATTCGCATTGTATTCCAATGCAATCTGTGCAGTACGACGCTGGACACGTAGGACAGTAAGACATCAACTCAGCAGAGAATTTGTGGCAATTTCCGCATATATGTCGGGGGCACACAGTAAGCTTGCACACTTCCTTTTTGCTTTCCTGTTGTCTGTCAACGAAAGAGCACAGAAGAGAACATCTTGATAAAACATCAGCCTCTATAAAATTAAAGTATGCCTGCTTAGTTTCTTCTTCAACCTTCACGCAGTGAAAGTAGTTCCAGCACGCCTTGTGCATTACCTTAGGACAGCCAGAAACACCACAGACTTTTGGTATTTCGTCTGAAGTTTCGAACAACTCCTTGCACCCGAAACATCTCTTCTCGAGTGTAGGACTTCTTGCAAAGTCAGGACGCGCGTAGGTGTTCCAATAATTGTACCACTTATTGTACTTATACTTCTCTTCGTTGTGGTAGCCGTTACCGAAGTGCTGTCCATTCAAAAATTCGGTACACAGAGCGTTCATTTCCTTCCAGAAAGGAGGTCTCTTTCTTTTCTCTTCCTCCTCTTTCTCCTTTCTTTCTGCCTCAGCTTTTGCTTCTCTCTCTTTTTGTTCCTTCTTTGCTCTGCGCTTCTGCGCATCCACCAGTTTTTCCAAGTCGGACTTCTCTCTCCTTTTAGGCTTCACCTCAGCCAGTAATTCTCCCAACCTTACTTCAGTGTCATTTTTTTCCTCTCTGACAAAAGAAGCTCTGCGGGGACCCCGTGTTGTTTTGCCGCGTCTCTCCATGATGGGTTCGATAATGACGAAGTCTCTTTTTCAGCGAAGCGATGATTTTTTTTTCTCCGCTGATTTCACAATCTCTTCATTATCGAACCCCTATGCAGTCCACGACCGATTTTGCAGCCGTTTCACACAAAATGCAGTCTATTAAGGATCTCGTTACTCAAGGCCCTGTGACCATAGCACAGAAGTACTATCTAACAGAGGAAGAAGCTTCTCATGCACTTGTGGTCATGGGCTCTCCTCACGCAAGGAAATCCAATCTAAGGTTTCCTTGTAGTACAGCAGGGCTGAGAAAGCTATGTAATCTCAGAATAGGAGTATGGGATGCTCACGACAGTACACATCAATGTGTGGACGTGCCGATGTTCTACTATGATTGGTACTTCAACAAAACAAAAGGCTATGATGGTGTTGTAGAGTATGGCAAAATTCTTGGTCAGGAGGAGTGGAAGAGGTGCGAGTCTACTGGCCTTTGGTTTTACAAAGAGAAACCTCAGATGACTTGCCAGGTATCAACTTGCAGGGCTTGTGAGCCATTTGAGAGAGTGTTCGAAGGACAGAACAGGCTGAAAGTGAAGTTTTACTTCTGGGATCCTGATTGCAGAGACTTCCAGTCATACCTCCGCTTCTTCCAGAGATTTTACCTTCTATTCCAGAAAGACATTCTTCATAATCCTGAACAACCCTATGACTTCAGACAGGCGAGATTTATGATGGTTAAAAGACAGGCTACAGGGGACTTTAACTTCCGCTACAATTTTTCAGAAAACTTTATTACAGAGTACATTGTAAACCATCTTAGATTTGCACAGATGGATCAGATAGTAGATTTGCCTTTAGAGCTCCAAGTGCAAATCTTCAATACTGTCTTGAACGACACAATTCTTTTGGCCACACAGGACGAAGTGAAGAGGTGGATAGAAGAGTACAAGAACGACCCTTCTAATGATTGCTGGACAATCGCTGAAGACGACGACGAAGAACTGGAACTTGTAAAACCGCAGAACCTCGAGGTTGCGTACTTGACTGATCAAGAAAAGATCCCGTTTTTTGTTGCTCAGAAGCTTCATAACGCCGTACCAACTGCCTGCCGTGTCTCTTCTTTTAGGATGAGGGAATACCATAGGAAGCACCAGGAAATGTTTCACGAAAAGTACAACACAGAAGAGGCTCTAAAAAAGTATGAGAAAACGGATTAGTGTTCTCCCTTTTCTATTTTGTCTGATGGAATTGTTCCAATTATGTCCTTAGGTAGTGGTACTTTTTTTGGATTGTCTTTACTTAAGAAGAAATGTTTTAAGATCCACTCATTTTTCTGATAGTCTAAGCTTTCATTAAGATCGTCGAACGGCAACAAAAACATCTCTGTGTCTTGCTTCAAACTGTTCGTCATAAAACGTTTGTCGTTGATGAAGTGAGCCCAAGCCAACTGCCAGAAACCGCATGCATTATTTACTATGCTCTGCACGTCTTTCTTAGGGTACCAAGGGACGACACCAAAGTTTTCCTTTATAAGTTTCGTTACAATTTGTGGTGGACCTTTTCCATAACTGTCAAAGTAGACTGCGCCAACGTGTCCGTTATTCGCTTTTTTGACTTGGAATCCTGTCCAATGAGATCCTTCATTGGGTCCTTCTTCGTCGTCAGCGTCTTCCAAGTTTATCATGTAGTATCTGTTTTCTTTCAGCTTTTTCGGCAACAAATCCTTGAATCCGCAGAACTCAAGTGGAATGCCCATTCTTGGTGCTAAGTCCTCTATTTGATCGTTCGTTAACATTATCTATAGATTTGCTTAAGATAATTTTAAATTAAAATGTTCCTAAATGTTTAACCTTCCATTCTTGATGCTAAGGCAGGAGGGAATTGGGTGTGGAAAAAGAAGTTCTCGGACATTGGCTGAGGGACCAAGGCAGGGTTCGACAAGCACATCATGCTTCCTCCAGCTCCTACGTTAGTGATTCCCGACATTTCCCCATGTGGTCCAATAGCACCACCTCGTGCACCGGCGTAGATACCTCTACCAGAAGTAGCACCGGCAATCAAACCTCTGCCATGAGAAGCACCAGCGAATAAACCAGCGCCCTCCTTTGGCTGTGGCTTTCTACCTCTCTTGCCTTGCACGCACTCCTGCAAGTGGTATCCAGCTTTCGTACATGCTTCCTTTTTTGATCTTGTGAGAACACCACCGCGGGATCGTGGTTTACGCATGGTCTCGACAAGGTCAATAGCTTCGCGTACGCGGCTTTCGCCTCTTTTTCTTGGTTTGTTTTCTCCTATGTCTTCAATAAGATCAATTACTTTACGCTTTACGCTTCCTCCGTGGGCTCCTGCGTAGATTCCTTCGCCTCCCATGGCGCTCTTCAGTGCGTCCATGGCTGCTTTCTGGACGTGCTTGTTTCCAGCGATTGATTTGATAGCGCCAGTAACGTGCTTCATCTTTAGCTTACCGCCCGCCATAAGACCAGCTCCCATGGCGCTCTTTGCTAGATCGAGAGCAGCGTCTTGGACAACAGGGTTCTTAGCGATAGTACTAATAGCGTGAGTAAGACCTTTCATTTTTAGTTTTCCTCCAGAAGCCTGCTTTATTCCTTCCTTAGCTATCGCCTCGGAGAGTCTCCCCTGCTCAGCTGGACCCATCAGCACCGCTGTTCCATGAGTATTCATGAGTGGTCCGTCGTGCTTGATCTTGCCTTTGAGACTGATTTTTCCTCCTGCGAGGGTCTGTCCAATCTTAATAGCATTCTCAGGTCCTCCTAAAGTGTCCATTGTGCTCTTGAAGCCGTGCTTAAAGTCTTTCATGAAACCTTCGCCCTCTACTTTTTTTGCACGGGAACGAGTTGCACCACCTCTTGCAGATGGTCCTGCAGAAATACCAGCGCCAGCCATCATTTCTGCACCGCTTACAATCCCGTCGACACCACCCATAGCGTTAAAGCCTTGCTTGAAGCCATGACCGAAGTCTTTTAATCCTCCCATCTTTAGTTTTCCTCCGGCCATGATACCAGAACCTTCAGATCTGTTCTTGGCGAGTTCTTCTGCACCAAGCTTGATGACGGCTTTTCCGCCTCTTTTGCCTGCTTTCATTAGCTTTTTAATGTTGTCCTCTGATAGGAAGGCTGGGACACCGCTTCCTTTTGCTCCTAGTGCTGCTCTAACGGCGTGTCCGTTGCGGAGCTTGGACATAACCGATTTAGACATGTCTGCTAGATGTACTGGATGCATCTTCTATACTCAGGTACCAGAAAATAAAATTGGCTAAAAGCGAATCTTTTTATCTTCTGTTCTTATATAAAATGAAGTTTACTCAGTTCGTGCGCGATTATTTAGCAAACAATAAAGATTCAGGTCTTACCTATCGAGAAGCAATGAAAGACGATGGAGTGAGATGTGCCTACAAACAGTACGAAGCAGATCTGTGCAAGAAGGGAATTATAAGAGAACCAGAAAAAAGACCGGAACCTAAAAGAAGATATAATAAGAAGTCAGAATGCGGAGATAACGTTATTAACCAGGTAATAAATACAGCGCAACCTCCAGCACAAGACAAACCGACTTTCTCTCCTGCAGAGCCCAAGGCAAGACCACAAGCTCCTGCCCAAGTCGGGTTTACACCACCTCCTCCCAAAGCTCCTAAAGGATCGTACAAAGAACCGTCTATGTTCAGTGCGATGGAAGCAGACCCTTTCTACCAGAGGAACCCAGCTCTTCTCGCTGAAGCAAAGAAGAACATTCTGTCCGCAATTGAGAGTAAGCCTGCAGACAGACCTGAATTCGGAAGAACAGCCAGTGTAAAGCCAGTAAGGCCAATGCAGTCAGACGAACAAGCTCCTTCTGTAGAAAGAGTAATAAAGGGACCTGAAATCACAGGGGAAGAACAACCAAGACTGCCTGTTTTCGATCCTGCGGGAATGCCTGACAGGCTTCCTTTCGATAGAGAACACGACATACAAACGGATGTGGCCCAAGTAGGAGACGAAGTACCGGGCAGAAAAGAGGACATGGACTCCCCAAGGGAACTGCAGGGACCAGTAGGAATACAAGAAACAGAAACACCAGGTATGAGACAGTTCTACGACGAGCTTGTAACAGAAGCCCCATTTGAAGGAACGTCCGATTCCCTTGATTTACTGGAGGCATTGTACCCACAAGGCCCACCAGACGATATAGCGGATGAAGTGAGAACTTACTTTGCTAATCCTATGTGGCATCCACAACACCAAGAAATGGTACAAGATTACCAGAGAAGATTGAATGAAGTCTACGAAGGTATTGAAAGAGAAGATCCTGATTATGTACAGGAAGACGAAAACCCTCTAATACAACAAAAAGTGTCAGGAGATGCTTTCGAAGGATATCTTGATATTATACTGAACAATGCAGTTGCTGAGTACGCCCAGTTAAACGCGGAAGCGGAGGACATATCTCTTCAAATACTCGAGGATGTCTTAAAAGAAGCGTTTGCTCCTCCTGTTCCTTATGGCCCAGCTCCCGAACGTACCGGAATGGTGGAAAGGCCTATCCCTCCTCCGCCGGTCACACCAAGGGACTTAACGCCACTGTTTAAGATGATACACGACAAAGTAAAGAAGGCGAAGGAGCTGGCAAAAATGAAAAGAAGGAGTGACAGAGTTGGAGCGAGAAAGACTGCACCGAGTTTGTTAGAGGATGTTACAGACTCAGAATTACGGGACGTAGTAAGGGAAGCACTTGACGAAAAAGTGAAGGATTTAGATTTAGACTTCGTCCGAGCTGCTAATGAGGCTGCAGAAAGAATGCTTGAGCCAAGGGTTGCAAGTAGGTCAAAGCAGAAAATAGCGGAAAGAGCTAGGCAAGCTAGAGGTAAGACAAGGGCACAAAGAATAAAAGAAATACTAGCTCCTTACCAGGCTAGAAAAGAGGCGAGAGCGGAAGCAGATAGAAGGAGAAGGTTATATGCACCAATGCCGCCCTACGAACTGTCTGACGCTCTTTACAGGTATAGAACAGGAGTAACAAAGGAAGGAGTGAGAGGACCTGCTGCCCAGGTGCCGCTTCCTATGGACGTAGACGACGACGAAGATATACAAGGGTCGGGATTAAAGGATACAGGAAAGGTGAAAACACTTTTAGCAGCAATTTTAAATGTTCTGTAATTCTATACAATGTTCAAGCCTCCGCTTATAAGGACAGATAAGGTATCTCCAGTTAAGTCACCGAAACCTAGGCCAGTAGCTACTGGCAAAGGTGCATACATATATGGTAGGCCATGCTGGAAAGAGTACGGAGGTCGTACTATCCGGTCTGTCTGTGTTGGTAGAGGAGTAAAACCCAAGTTCTACTTTAATTTAGGTAAGAGACCCGGTACTTTGCAAGGAGGAGCTATTGACGACGTAGACCCTTTCGAAGAACCTAGTCAGACATTTGGACTTCAGACTGGTGCTGCGTACTTACCACCAGAGATAGTAAGGCACATTGGTTCATTCAGACCCGAAGGAGAGAGAGTGCTATTTCCTTTAGAAGAACGAGGGCAGATGAGAGGAGTACAGGCAGGTGCTTCGTACTTACCACCAGAGATAGTAAGACACATTGGATCGTTCAGACCCGAAGGAGAGGACGACTTTTTCGAGACGAGTACTGAAGGAACGAGAACTAGGAGAGGGGAAGAGATATCCTCAGCAGCTGAGAACAGAAGCTATATAATGCACAGGCTTCTATCCCTAGACGACGACTTCTTTGAGGACGAAGAAGAGAGGGCACCCAATTACACCAGGGCTCTAAGGACCATTATAAGAAAAGCAGGTGAGATAAGAAGTAAGCCGCACTTCAACAGGAGGTACTGGCAAGATAGACTAAGGAGAACAGGAGGGGTGGAAATGCCTGAGAAAATGCCAGGTCCAAGTGAATATTCGGCATCTGCGTCAGTTAGGTAATATTTAACCATATATTAACCATTAAATACTGTATTAATAGCTAATAATTAAGCAAAATAGGCGATAATACCTTAATAAAACCGGTTTTATTAAGGTATTAT
>Ga0209645_1000236_pt1 | contig 29930 bp, 36 predicted proteins | sample ETNvirenome_6_30_FD_184070 | JGI IMG/M metagenome (GOLD analysis project Ga0209645, IMG submission 184070) | Marine viral communities from the Pacific Ocean - ETNP_6_30 (SPAdes) (version 2) | ecosystem: Environmental > Aquatic > Marine > Oceanic | place: Pacific Ocean | collected 2013-06-19
GACGTTAGGGCCTAGGTATGCTAAAATAGATGACACAAAGGACAAAATTATGACAAAAGTATTTGACGCAACAAAATTTAGAAAAAGTTTAACGAAGTCCATACAAGGACTAGGAATAGGTTTCAGTGATCCAACTGATTGGATATCAACAGGAAATTATGCACTGAACTATTTAATGACAAGTGATTTCAATAAAGGAATTCCCCTAGGCAAAGTTACAGTACTTGCCGGTGAGTCTGGTGCAGGTAAATCCTACATAGCATCAGGCAACATTATTAAAAACGCACAAGATCAAGGTATCTTTGTAATATTAATTGATACAGAAAATGCGTTAGATGAACAATGGCTACAGGCACTTAACGTGGACACATCAGAAGACAAACTCATGAAATTGAGCATGTCCATGGTTGATGATGTTGCGAAGACTGTATCCGAGTTTATGAAAGGTTACAGAGAACAACACGCAGACAACAAAGAAGGTGCACCTAAAGTGCTATTCGTCATAGACAGTTTGGGTATGTTGCTGACACCAACAGATGTCAACCAATTTGAAGCGGGTGAGATGAAAGGTGACTTGGGTAGGAAACCAAAAGCACTTACGGCACTTGTGAGAAACTGTGTGAACATGTTTGGAAGTTGGAACGTTGGACTGATAGCAACCAACCACACATACGCATCACAAGATATGTTCGACCCCGATGACAAGATATCGGGCGGACAAGGATTCATCTATGCATCAAGTATTGTTGTTGCAATGAAAAAACTTAAATTAAAAGAAGACGAGAAAGGTAACAAAGTCAGTGACGTAAGGGGTATAAGGGCCGCTTGTAAAGTTATGAAAACAAGATATGCAAAACCATTTGAAGGAGTACAAGTGAAGATCCCTTATGACACAGGTATGGATCCGTACAGTGGACTTGTAGATTTGTTTGAGAAAAAAGGCCTATTAGTACAGCAAGGAAACAGACTGAAATACATTGATAAAGCAGGTAAAGAGCACATAGACTTCAGAAAAGCATGGGTCGGTGATAAATTAGATATGATAATGGCGGAGTTCAAAGAAGAAGCATCAGTTGAACAGCCAGAAGAAATAGAAGAGGAAATAAAAGAGTAATGATCGACTTTACACACGAAGATATTGAGAGGTTATGGGATTCTGTTGTACACTACGTACCTGAAAGACAGAAACTGGACATGGCTATTGATTTTATCAAAAGTTTAGAAGACATAGGTGTGGAACATGACGAAATAAAAGCGTCTGCTGAATACGATCCAAAATTAGAAGAAGCCATAAACACTGTGTTCGAGGAAGACGAAGAGTCAGACGGATACGGAGAAAATGATTAATTGGTACAACGAAGTCAGCAGGAACTTAGACAAGATCCCAGATTGCATTGCGTACTTTGACAAGGAACTTGTCGAAGCAAAGAAGCAGTGTAAAATTTACGGCAACCTTGAACGAGCAAGTGCGGCACTGCCCGGAATAGTGGAAGAAAGATTTGGACAACTGCAACAACTCGAAGCGATACTCGAATATCTAAACATCGAATTGAGAAGATTAAGATCAAAAACTTTTAGGAAATATCTAGAAAACTACAACAGAGCATTGTCAAGTAGAGATGCTGAGAAATACGTAGATGGCGAAGACGACGTAGTTGACATGGACAAAATAATTAATGACTTTGCACTTATACGAAATCAATGGCTGGGCATAACCAAAGGACTGGATCAAAAACAATGGCAAATCACAAACATTGTTAAACTACGAGTCGCAGGAATGGAAGATGCCGACATCAAATAGGATTATACTCACAGACGTCGACGGGGTGTTACTGGAGTGGGAACATCATTTCACAAAGTGGATGTTGCAACGAACACTGTTTGACGAAAGAGGTGCTAGGTATCATCCATACAGGTTATTGCCAGATAAACAAAACACATACGAGATGGCAGAACGCTTTGGGTTGACTGTCGAACAGATTCGTAAAGAGATCAGAGAGTTCAATAGGAGTGCATGGATGGGAACACAAAGGCCTATGCTTGAATCTCAGACTTGGGTCAAACTCTTGGCCGCGGAGGGATGGACATTCATACCTATTACATCTCAAACATCCGATATACCTGCCCAACAGTTGCGTAAGAAAAGACTTGGTGAACTTTTTGGGGATCATGTTTTCACAAATTACCATATTCTAGGCACAGGTGCGGACAAAGATTCAGCATTAGCAGAGTTTCACAACACCGGACTGTATTGGGTCGAGGACAAGCCAAAGAACGCTGTAGCCGGGCTCAAATACGGTTTAAAGCCTATATTAATCGACCACGAATACAATCGAGACTTTGAACATCCTGAGGTTATACGAGTAAGTAATTGGAAAGAGATACACCAAATAGTTTCAGGTAGAAAATGAAAATATACGTAGGACACGACAGCAGAGAAGATATAGCATACCAAGTTTGCGAACACAGTATCAAGCGTAGAGATCCATCTGCGGAAGTGATACCACTCAAACAAAAGCAGATGAGGGATCAAGGTTTGTACACACGTCCAGTTGACAAACTAGGTTCAACAGAATTTACATTTACAAGATTTTTTGTGCCATACCTAAATGATTTTAAGGGATGGGCAGTTTTCTGTGACTGTGATTTTCTTTGGAAGATACCGAGTCATGAACTAGTGAAGTTTTGTGACAGTTCAAAAGCGGTGGTGTGTGTTCAACACGACTACACCCCAAAAGAAACCACCAAAATGGATGGACAGGTGCAGACAGTGTACCCAAGGAAAAATTGGTCAAGCATGGTATTATGGAACTGCGAACATCCTAAGAATAAAATACTAACACCGGATTTGCTTAACACAGAAACTCCTAAATTCTTACACAGATTTAATTGGTTAGAGGACAACGAGATAGGATCTTTGCCATTAGAATACAACTGGTTAGTTGGTTGGTACAAGGAACCAAAAGATGGCACGCCTAAGATACTACACTACACAGAAGGTGGTCCTTGGTTTGACGGCTACCGTGACTGTGAATATGCAGACGATTGGAAGAAAGAACTTATCAATCTATTCAGTGCATGATGGACTGGGACAAACTCAAACCAGAACATTATCACGATCAACCAGTAGAGCACATCTGTGTTACCACCTTGATTGATACAAACACCTATGATAGATTGTATGAGAATCAAAAAAATTTAGAACACTCTAGTTGGCAATACTTCAAAAAAAAACATGATGTAAATTGTTATTTCAGAGAAAGCCTATCGGATATTGATCTCAGCAAAGACATAATTTGGATTTGGTTCTTCAAAGAAAGAAGCGATACTACTGCATCATACGTACACATCAAAGGTAAACAGATTAGGTATAGGCCCAACACATTCTTGATATCAAAATCAAAGGAATTCAAGTTTGTCCACACTACTAGGAAATACATTAGAAGTCCTTTTGTGCAATTGGATATGACCGAAGAGGACTACAATAAAATCCTAAAAAGATTTAATAAAACTTCTTAAAGCATCAACATCTGCTTGTAGATGTCTATTCTTGACTTTGGTCCATACAAAGTTATCTCGATCACGTATGTTTAAATTTTTACGTATTTGCTTCCCTGCATTATCATCTAATATTTTTTTTGCTTTGAATTCAACACTTGGAAGATAGAGACATCGATTTAGTTTACGTGCAACCTTTTGAGTATATGAATCGACATGCCAGTGCCAGAAGAAGGCAGGAGCCAAGTATCCTAATGTGTTTGTCCAGTTTTTATGCACTGCGAAATGAGCCGCTGGTAAAGGTTTGTCTGGCCATAGCATGGTTTGGTTTCCTAAATCTTTGTTGCCCTTTGGTCTGCCGTCACTAGGCACTACCATTAATATCTTGTCTTTGTACTTGTTAATTTCATCCGTTATTAGTTGATCCCAATGTTTGGTCTTAATTTGCACATCGTCGCCCATAAGCATCACAACGTCATGACGTGCCTTGTCGCACATTAGATTCCAACTGAAACAAGTTGATTGATTTGGTCCTACTACATAATGTTTTTCATCTATGAGATCTCTGTATTGTTCAAGCGTTGCATCGTCACTGTTAAGGTAAAAAAGCAATTCAGTATCACCTTTTTGGGTTTGGACGACAGTGTCCACTAGTCTTTTTGCTAATTTAGGCCTACCTCTGGACGGACAGCACAACGAAATCATATCAATTTATTTTTCCAAGTTTCCGGCGTTATGTCGTTCACTATTTCTAAAGGTAAGTGATATTGGAATTTTTTTGTGCCTCTTGATCTTATGTATTCCGCAGTCTTACTCACTGCCTGCCTCATGTTAGTAGATGTTTTGTAGTCTAACAACTTACGTGCTTTATCAGACGAACACGTGGCAAGTTTGACTTCCTTCGGCCTATCTTTATGATGTATAGGATCTAAATTTATACCAGTCTCATTTGCACACGCTTCCGCAAGTTCGTTAATTGTGACAGGCTCTTCGTCTGGTCCTATATTGATAACTTCGCCAACAACATTTTTATTGAATGCCAGTGCGTTCAAGCAATACAGACAGTCATCGATGTAACTAAAACACCTTTGTTGTTTTCCGTCCCCATAGATGATAGGTTGTTTACCTTGCAACATCCTATTCAACATTATAGACATGACATTCCTAAACGGATCGTCATACTTCTGTCTTGGGCCAACGATGTTGTGAGGCACCGCGATCACATATTCCACTCCGTGAGTATCACACAGATTTTTCAAAACATCTTCGCCGGCTTTTTTAGCGATACCATATGGATCCTGTGGCCTACATTCGTAATCTTCCCTGTATGGCAACTGATCATGATGACCGTACCTAGCCATGCTGGAGCAGTACACAATACGTTTTACATTATTTCTAATAGCCGCAGTGATCGTGGTTACTGATGCTTCGAAAATATTCTTAGTCACCAACACAGGTGAAAACACGGATAGTCCTTCATACGCCGTCGCGGCGGTATGGTACACTATGTCACAACCTTTCATTGCTTTGGTCATGTTTTCTAAATCACAACAGTCGACTTGATGAAATTCAACGTCCTGTGGTACGTTGTCTGTGTAACCACCTATCATGTTGTCATTGCCAGCCACGGTGTGGCCTTCCGATAGCATTAGGTCTGCGAGGTGTGAACCTAAAAAGCCTGCAACGCCTGTAATAAAAATTTTCATTTTGGGTATTTAATTACAGTCACGCACGGTAGTAAACTTTGTCAGGCCAGTGATCCATCAGTAATTTGTAGCCTAAGGATGTTATGTGCTGTTCAACTTCAATGTTACTACTGCCATACTTTTTGGTATTATTGTTCAACTCTATCATCAAAAACCTAACGTTTTCTAATGTCTTTGCCGCACCCTTTAATACTTCCATCTCATAACCTTCAACGTCGATCTTAATAAGATCAACATGTTCTAAATTAAGACTGTCTACTGTGACCATTTGTATTTTACCTTCGCCGACTACCCTTTTACTTTGTGTAAAATTGTCCTCTGATAGTGAAATCAATTGCTGTTTCGAACCAACTGCTAATTGATGTGTTTCTATGTCTTTGCTAACATTTTTCACCAGGCATTCATAATGCAGGCTATCTGGTTCTAATGCAATTATTTTACTACAAAATTTTTCCATTGCCATGCTCCAGGTACCGACCCATGCTCCGATGTCTAAAATTTTATTGAATTTCTCGTTTTTGTCTACACAGTATTCTATGAATTTCAGCAAACATTTATTCTGTGTAAATGGTTTACCTGTTTTCCAATCCTCAAAATGCAGATCATTTTTTGGCACCCAAAAGTCATTCACTTTTTCTATGTTCATAGCATACCTTTGTCCATTAAAATTTCAATAGCCTTTCCGTTTTTGATTTCTTCTGGAGTAAATTGCTGGTATGCAAGACTGTACAGCCAAGGCTCTGGTCCAGCATAATATGGATCCTCAATGTCTTCGAGATTCAGATTACCCATTGGTTCTGCAAAACTTTTCCTATCACAAAACACAGGAACTCCCATACAGACTGCTTCAATGGCGCTAATACTACAACTGGTAACACACGCCCATGCGTCCTTAAGATCCTCGGATAGGGGTACCTTGGCCTCACTCGGTCCTGATGTACCCCTTCCCCTAGGCTTGTGTCGAAGTCTGATCGGTCTGTCCGTTACTCTTTTCAATCTTTCAATTGTATCATTTGTCCAATTAGGTTGATCCAGATAATTGTTCATTCCATCTGAACTAGGACACACTAAGATGTGTCTGCCTTTCAAAGTAGGTGCTTGTATTTTCAGTCCAAACTTCTCAAATCTATCTGGCTTACAATTTTTTAGAAATCTAGCGTGTATGCCATTTTTGCACACACGCCAATAGTGATTGTCTGGTTTGAGATTGTTGTTGTCAAATCTTCCAAAATAAGGAGTATCAGTGAACCAATAGGTGTGATTACGTGACTCCAGTTTTTTAACCATTTCTAAATTGTTGCCCACAAATCCCCAAAACATACTGTTGCTGACTGGTTCTTTTTCAACAGCGTTATCGCGTTTCTGTATCTGCTCAGGCCATGATTTTTCAACACCGTTGAATACTTCCCATGCCTTGCTTCCTTTGTTACTAAATGGTGCGTAAATTGTTAGCATCTATAAATTCTTTCAATTGATTCGCCCAATCTTTATGACCTTCGGAAGATGGATGTGGATCATCTGGTGCACAATGTTGTTTATTTTGCACAGTGTAATCTAAGTGACTGGTTTCAGGTTTGAAGAATCGACTGCCATCTATCTTATCGTACAACAACTTTACGTCAGGGTTTGTTATGTCGGCATCGGACAATGTGTTGTACATGACATATGGATAACCTCGTAATTTAAAAAAATCCTGCAAATCATGTATGGCCAATAAAGATTCAATCTGAGTGGCCTGCTCTATATCTAGACCTTTTTGAGATAGGTACTTGAAAAAAGACTGTGTGTTGCTGTCTCTGTTCGGATCCCATGTCTTCCATGTTGTTTGCATCGTGGGGAATTTATATTTCTTGAACCCGTCTCCTGTTGGAAAATCAAATCGATTACCACCACTAGATCCTATCAGGAAAAAGCAATCTTTGGCCTTGTCTGGAAATTTTTCACACCATACTCTTGTGGTCCACATCAATCTTTTGTTACCGCGACCGCCTCCGGCTAAGTTATCGGCGATAGGCAACTGCATAAGTTTAGAAAGTTCTTCTCCACAGTGAGTGTTTACACCACATTTAGGTCGTGAGGTCAAAAAAGAACAACCATTTATGAACATTTTTGTTGGCATGTGACAATAATTATATACTACTTATTGACGGTATGCAAACAGTAAAAAACATCAACTCTCTGAAATATTTCCTGGATCGTTGGGAGATTGTAGATCCAGAATACAACTACACTGTGCCCTACCATGAATCAATAGATCCAAATTTCACCAGCCTCCCTACTTTCGTAGCAGAGTTCCATGAATGTAAAGTTAACACCTGTCCAATATTGATTACCAGAGAAAACAAAATGATAACCAATTACGTGTGGGGACTTACTCACAAAAGCAAACACAAACCACACAAAACACATAATCTATGGAAGGAATGGGACGAGTCAGTCAACATAGATTTACCTCCGGTTACTGAAAGTTTCAACGAGTCTCACACATACGTCTGGTTACCAATAGACGAAGAAAGCAAAAACAATCCATGGCACGTATGGATAGACGTAATATCCAAGTTCAGACTTATGGAAAAAAGATGGTCAACAAACTTTGCAAGATTTTGCTTTGTGCTTGCCAACCACAGTGATTACTTCGAAAAAGTTTGCAAGGCGCTTTTCCCCGATGTAAAAATTGTTGTTATGCCGAAAGGTGCAACATGGAGATTCAAACACTTGCTAGTACCAAGTATGAGCAACTCCAAGGACGGAGTCATCGTCCCACCAATGGCTCCATGGTTGCGTCATTTCAAAGGTTTGAAAAACCTAAAAGGAGTGAAGCCTCACAGGAAAATTGTTGTGCTGAGGCCCGGAGCGAAGACGAGACGTCTTGTAAATTCAGATGAGTTGCTTTTGAAACTCAAGGGGTGGGAAACAGTTGCCTTAGAAAAATTATCTATAAAAGAACAAATGAAAACTTTTGCGGAAGCGAGTCACGTGCTGGCGGCCCATGGTGCAGGATTAGTCAACTTACTGTGGTGTCAACCAGGGACTAAAATCATAGAAATACAGGATAGAAACATGATACACAAAAAAGTATACCCTTTACTTTCGCACAACTTGAACCTAGACCACAAATTATACCTGTCAGACGTTGTGCCAATACCTAGAAAGAATGGAGCAAAACTAGAGGGAGTGAAGAGATTCAGCGACATGATAAACTTTAAGATTAACATTCCAGAGATAATGGAGCACTTAGAATGATATCAGTGTTACAAAAAACACCTGTTGTGAAGTTAGAACCTTATCCACACGTGGTAATAGAGGACGCTTTGCCACAAGACATATATGATCAACTTGCCAAAGAGTGGCCTGAGGGACCACTACTTGCAACTGTCCCTCACGACAACGGTGTGTGTTACAGACTCAAAGCAGACGAAATGCTGAAACCGGGTAGGGTGTCTAAGTTATGGAAAGATTTTACAGAATATCATACAGGTATTGATTTCTTCAATGAAGTCAAAAGTGTTTTCAAAGATTACATCAAACATGAAAATCCTACCTTGGGAGCCAGAGGATGGGCCAAAAAATCCGACATGATATGGACAGATTGTCAAACTGTAATGCACGAACCTGTAACCACCACAACACGCACCCCACACATAGATAACCCCAGGGAAATATATGCAGGACTTCTGTACATGCCTTTCAGCAACGACACAGCACAAGGTGGCGACTTTGAAATATACAGTTCTAATAATACAGTAAATGCTGTGGACATGAAAAAAGGAAGACAAATATTTGAAGAGGATTTGGGAGAGGTGCACACAACTGTGCCTTACAAGGCAAACACATTTGTGATGTTCTTAAACAACTCGGCACAGGCGATCCATGGAGTGACGCCTCGTACAAACGCCACAATGCGTAGAAGAAGTGTTAATATAATCGCAGAATACAGCAGACAGAGTAGAAATCAAATGTATTCCATAAACGAAATATGATAGCAGGCATACACACAACAAAACCACGGACTCAAAGATACATAGATGCTTTTGTTAAAGGTGCTGGAGGCGGAGAGATACATCATTTTAGAAATCTAAAAAAACTGCCAGAAGGCGAATTAGTGATGTACGGCATCCTAGCAGGTTCTGGAGAAGTTTACAAATGGTGTGAAAAAGAACAAAAAGTTTTTTACTTCATGGATCATGGTTATTTCACAAACGCCCACGACAAACCCCATTGGTTGAGGATTACAAAAAATAAGCATTGTCAGAATGTCATGCAACAAAAACCAGCAGACAGATATGAAAAATATTTCAAGCAAGACATAAAACAATGGAACAAGAAGGGACACAAGATACTTGTGTTGCCACCCACGAATGCAATGGCTAATTTCTTTTCTGCTGAAAATTGGCTTGCCAACACTCTAAAGACATTAAAGGATAACACAGACAGACCAATAGTTGTGAGGGAGAAGCCATACAACCCAACAATCACAGTAGACGAAGTTGGTGCAACGGTGAAAGTCGACAAGCCTACAAATCATCAAGGCAAAATAGACTGGTCCGAATACTATGCCACAGTCACATACAATTCAAACACAATGGTCGCAAGTCTTAGTAATGGTGTCCCTGTATTCTGTGATCCTAAAAATTGTGCGGCGGCACCAATATCAGAAACTGATTTCAGTAGGATAGAAACACCTAAATACGGTGACAGAGTTGCTTTGTTTTCAAGTTTGGCCTACAACAACTGGAACATGGATGAAATGGCCAATGGTACAGCGTGGAGAATGATTAATGAAAGTTGAAATTTTTAGAAGAACAGTAAAAGACAGGCGTAAAGGCAACAGTTGGGAACTGTTATACCATTTAAAAGAAGGCATAGAAGCGGCGGGAGATGAAGCAGTAATAGTGAACGAACACAGGACTGGACCAACAGTGCCAGGAGAAATGATACCAACTGCACCCATGGCCGCCATGTTTGGTTATGGCGGTGACAAACAGATGCATCATACAAAAGGTAGACGTAGAGAACTTGCAGACAACTGTAGGGCAAAAAATATTCCCTTGATAACATTTGATGGAGGATTGTTATCTAGTTTTGGCAATGTTTCAACATCACCAGATCATCATTTTAGGGTGTCACTATACACACCAATGAATGACGGAGATTTTCTTTCTGACAACAGTCCTAGTGATCGCTGGGAGATGATGGTAAAAAAATTCAATGTGAAGTACGAACCATGGCGCAAGTCGAATCAGGAAGATCCAATCATATTTGTCTTGCAACCGTCTGACAACTGGAGTATGAATGAGTTGGACCCAATTGACTGGTTCAACGGGGTGTATGAAAAGTTAAGGCCAATCACTGATAGAAAATTTATCGTTCGTCCTCATCCAAACAACGTGGCGCCAATCGTTGACCGTATAAAGGAGTTACCAGAAGATATAGAATTACAATACACACAAAAACATTTTGTCGGTGACGAGAAAAAATATTATAGGTTTCATTTTCAAGAAGCCATAACACATGCCCACGCTGTGGTCACACACAACTCCACTGCCAGCACTGACAGTTGTATAAGGGGTATACCAACATTTTGCACCTCCAACCTTGCACTGTGTTGGCCTGTGTGTAATAAAGACCTCAACAACATTGAAACGCCCGAATATCCGGACAGGACGCAATGGGTCAATGACCTTGGCTACAAGATGTGGAGCATCAAAGAAATTAGAGACGGAACAGTTTACAAAAGGTTCAAATCAAAACTAGGTTTATAATGTGCGGCATATATGGCATCACGGACAATAATCCTAAATTTATAGAAGACTATTTGGAGATATGCAAACACAGAGGACCAGACGGTTCGAATCTGTACACTTCAGACATTGTTACCTTAGGACACAATCTTTTGAGTATAATGGCAGATCCTGGAAAATCACAACAACCATGGATCACTCCAAAAGGTAATCGTCTTGTTTACAATGGAGAAATTTTCAACTATGAAGAACTACTGAACAAATACAAAAAGTTTAACAACACTACAGGGTGTGACACCGAACTACTTGCATGGGGCCTCGATACACATGGTTTAGATTTTATAGATGAGATCGATTCCATGCATGGCTTTGCGTATTATGATTTGCACAATAACACAATAACGCTCAGCAGGGATCATGCTGGCATCAAACCGTTGTATTATGCAGAGATAGACAAAGGTCTTGTGTTTGCTTCGGAGATAAAAGGAATGTTAGATATAGTTCCAAATGCAAGAATCCTTGACAACCTGGCATGTAGCATGATGACCAAAGCAGGAACAAATCCATTAAGAAACACGCTGTTCACAAATATAAAAAAAGTTTTACCAGGCGAAACGTTGGTTTACGATATTTCAAAAAGAACTATAAATTTCGTGAAGAGGATATACATCAAACCAAACGCCAATAATGATTATGATAAGAATGAGTTGAAAGAAATGTTTGCCAACGCTGTGAGACAATGCAGTATCGGAAGAAGAAAGATTGGGGTTTTCCTTAGCGGAGGAATAGACTCCACGATTGTTGCATATGAACTACAACAGATAAAAAATGATGTAAACACTTTTACGAATAGAATTACCCCACACACAGTTGCTGAAGAGGATTACAACAGTGATTCAAAAATGGCACAAAAATTTGCTACAGAGCGAGGTTTCAAGCACCATGACGTTGTGATATCACCCAAGGAGTACCTGTCAGCATGGGAAGACAGCATATGGTACCAAGAGCAACCAATTTACAATCCAAGTAATGCGATGTACTGCTACACAAACAAATACCTAGCGGAAAATGATATTGTAGTTACTTTGGCAGGAGACATGGGAGACGAACTGTTTGGCGGCTATCCAAAATATTTAGAACTTTTTAGGAAAACAAAAAAGCCAACATCATGGAGAGAACTTTTAAGCCTATGGATGCAGAGAATCAAGAAAGGCAGTTATGCCTTGACCGAAGTTTTAGAGGATGACACAGTTTTGTTAGACGAATTAGAAAAATGTTATGGAGATGAATTATGGAATCCTAAAGATCCAACAGCATCATACATGGCTCTGGATTGCGTTGCACAGGTCCCTGACTGCTTTCTTGCACGAAACGATAACTATGGCATGGCATACAGCATGGAGGGAAGATTTCCTCTAGCATCAAAAAAATTCATGCAGTATTGTCTAGACATTAAATCAAAACACAAGTTTGCAAGAGGAAGTACAAAATCCCTAGTGAAAGAATCATACAAAGACTTTTTGCCAAATTATATACTCAATAAACCAAAAACAGGGTGGACAGTTCCGATTGGTTATTGGATCATGGACGGGGTCGACAAGGATTTAAGTAAGGTGTACGCAAACACAATCGGAGCAGATAGATTAAAACTAGTGGGCAGATCGCAAAAGATAGGCAAAAGACTAATACCCGAATGGCAAATAAAAAGTTGGAAGGAAAAATATAAAATTAAATAATGTCATGCCAACCCTAGCAGTAGTAACAACTTTCCCGCCAAACAGATGGAGTACCTATGCCAAAAGGATGATTGATAGTCATGTGCAATTTTGGCCTGAGGATGTGACTCTGTATGCTTACTATGAAGGCGCCAAGCCTGACTACAATCATGCAAAAGTAAAATTTATTAACACCGAAGAAGCGAATCCTGAACTAATGAAGTTCAAACAGCGACATAAAGATGATCCAGTTGCTAACGGTGAAACTCAAGAAATACCAGGCGGAGTGAGACGAGATCCTAATGCCGGTAATAATGACAAAGGAAAAGGATCTTACCTGTGGGACTCTATAAGATTTGCACACAAAACATTTGCAGTTGACCATGCACTGAAAAATTTACAAACAGATTATGTGCTATGGTTAGACGCCGACACGTACACTTTCAGACCGATATCGACTGAATTTGTCACAGGATTGTTGCCTTCAGACAAACTTGTAAACTTTCTCGGTAGAGGAGACAAATATCCTGAATGTGGTTGGGTCTGTTACAACAGGAATCATAAAAAACGTAAAGAGTTTATGGAATACTGGACAAACTTGTACATACAGGACACAATATTCAAAGAACTAGAATGGCATGACAGTTATGTATTTTGGCAATGCGTTAAAAGAATTGCACCAAACGATGGAGTTGATATTGGTAAAGGTGCTGGTGCAAAAGGACATCATGTCTTTGTAAACAGTGTGCTTGGATCATATGTTGATCATCTAAAAGGCAAAAGAAAAATAAAGGGTAAAAGCAGTGCGAGTGATCTAAGGATGGCACGTGATGAGGATTATTGGAAGAACGTCGAATCATACGATCCATTCGGTGGCTTGAAATTTGATCCAAAAAAATAGTAAGCATAATTACTTGAAATGAAATATCCATTAGCATTTTCAACTTGGGGTGTTGAAGAAACAAACGCAATACAAAAAGTTGTCGACTCCGACATGTACACCATGGGTAAACATGTCAAACAATTTGAAAATGAATTTGCTGAATTGTTCAAAAGTCCAAACGCGGTAATGGTGAATTCTGGTTCGTCGGCAAACCTGTTAATGTTAAGTTTGTTGAAATGGAAATACAAACTGAAAGGTGACATCATAGCGCCTGTTGTAGGATGGGCCACAACATATTTTCCAATAGCACAGAACGGCTTTACAATAAATTTTGTAGATGTTGATCCAGACACATGGAACATCGATGTACAAAAGATCGAACAATCAATCACATCTAACACCTGTGCAATTATGCCTGTAAACTTGTTAGGCAACAGTTGTGACTATGATGCAATACGAAGTATTTGTGATAAGCACGGTTTGATGTTGATCGAAGACAACTGTGAATCGATGGGAGCAAAGTTTAATGGACAGTACACGGGTACATTTGGCCTTGCAGGATCATTCAGTTTCTTCTTCAGTCACCACATACAGACAATGGAAGGTGGAATGGTATTGTGTAAAAACAAGGACGATGCAGATTATCTAAGAAGTATGAGGGCACATGGCTGGGTGAGAGACCTGCCAGACAATTCGTCTCTTTACAAAAAAACTGGAAATGCATTCAATGACAATTTTATATTTGCTACTCCCGGATACAACTTAAGACCATTAGAAATGAGTGGTGCTATTGGATCAGTACAACTGGGCAAATGGGATAGCATCATGCAAACGAGACTTGAAAACGCAAAACACTTTGTAGAACTTTTTAGCGACAAGCCATGGTGTAGGATACAAAAGGAATTAGGTGAGAGTAGTTGGTTTACATTTGGAATGGTCCTTGACGGAGCACTAAAAGGACGTAGGACAGATGTAATACAAGCATTGGACAAAGCAGGAATACAGAACAGACCTTTAGCATCGAGGAACTTCTTGAACCAACCTGTGATGCCCAACCTTGACCACACAGTAATAGGATCAATGGAGGCCGCAGATGACATACATGACAACGGTTTCTTTGTTGGCAATGGAAGTGTCGCACTAAAAGAAGAAATAAGTCTCCTATATGAAATAATATCAGGAATGGTAAAATGAAAACATTAACTATTGCTACCACGTGGGGGACCAAGTATTGGCCTAATCCAGTTCGGCCTTGTGTCGAAAGCACGATTGCGAATTGGCCTGCTCATGCAAAAATATTATTGTACCCGGATGACATGTCACAAAAGATAGAATCAGATAGAGTAGAATACATAGACTTGTGCCAAGCACAACCAAATTTGCAGGCATTCATAGACAGGCATAAAGACAATCCTGAACTAAATCCACGGATTAGACAGAACAAAGAAGAACAAGCAGGTTTTGACAAAGACACATCAATATATGTGTATGACGCAGTGCGTTTCAGTTACAAAGTTTTTGCCTGCATAGATGCATGGCAAAGGACCAAACCCGACATGCTCTGGTTCTTAGATGCTGACCTGTTGACATTTGAAAAGATCCCAATGTCTTGGTTAGAACACATCATACCTGACTCTTCTTTCACTTCGTACCTCGGCAGGCCAAAGAAAGGATTTTCTGAAACTGGTTACTATGCATTCAACACTGCTCACAAGTACGCAGGAGAATTTTTCAACAGATGGGAACAATACTACACAGAAGATTTATTCTTCAACATACAAAAAGGATTCCTTAACCATTTCCCAATCGCTGGCTACACCGATTCATTCACGTTTGATGCAGTGAGAGTTGAAATGGAGCAGGCTGGTAAAATTAAAAATGAAGATTTGAATGATGGGAGATGGGCAGGAGAAAGAAAAGCACGACACCCATTTATAAACTCTGAGCTCGGCCAGTACATGGATCACATGAAAGGCTACACAAGAAAGTCAGCCATGAGCTCTAAGAAAAGGGACCTTACAACCAATCAGACCCATCCATATTGGAAGACACTAAAAGACTAGCATTGTAAATATGGTTATGAGATCATTAATCACCGGTTGCCAAGGCTTCATTGGAAAAAACCTAGCACAGCATTTGAAAAAACAAGGGCATCATGTCACAGGCATAGACAAGAAACTTAAAGTAGGTGATCCTGTTTTTGTAGACGAGTTCGTTGGACATGACATGGAATCGAGGATCACAATCGAAAATGATTTCGATAGAGTTTACCATCTATCAGCAGATGTGCCAAACTCAAAAAATGTTGGGTCTGCACAACTAGGAACGGGTAGAAGCAATCCAATACAGTCAATACAAGCAATGGACTTTGCGGCAAAAAATAAATCTCATTTGATCTACGCCTCAAGTGCTATGATATACAACACAGATCATCAAGGACATAATGGTCCAGATCTAAAAGAAGACGAACACATATGGCCAGCACAACCTGCCGGCAACATATACGGAATGGAAAAACTGTACAACATGCAATTGGCACAAGAGTACGCTAAGAGTTATGGAATAAAAGTCTCACTGCCTATATTTCATGCCATGTATGGACCACACTGTGATGTGTTAGAAAATTCAAAAGTGGTGGCCGCCACATGTTTAAAAATTTTACAGGCAGACGACCCAGGTGAAATAGAGATATGGGGCGATGGAACACAAATCAGATCATTCTGTTACATAGACGATCTCATGGTGGGATTGGACAAATTGATTGAGAACGATGTTCAGGTTCCAATTAACATGGGATCCGACGAAGCGATAACAATGACACAACTAGCAGATATGTTGATCAAGATATCGGGAAAGAAAATAAAAAAGAATTATCTACCATCTGGTCCAGCAGGATGTATGAGAAGGAACTCGGACAACACAAAAATTATGAAACTGACGGGGTGGAAGCCTAACTTCCCTTTACAGGAGGGTCTTGAAAGGACGTATGAATACGTCAAGACAGTTTTATAATGAGGGTAGAAGTTTGGCCAGGTTTTGGCCCTCTTAATTCAAAAGAAATATTCGAAAAATTTATAAATTCCTTGCATAACTCGGGCGATGAGGTGCACATCAACAGAGAAGCAAACGGCGATGTTGCAGTGATATGGAGTGTCCTGTGGCAAGGACGTATGCGTCAAAACAAACAAGTGTGGGATCGTTTCCGTAATTCTAACAAGCCAGTGGTGGTGATAGAAGTAGGCGGTATCAAAAGGAATGAAACGTGGAAAATTGGGATAAACGGTGTTAACAGAGAGGCAGACTTTGCCAATGAGAATGTTGACGAGAACCGTTGGAAAAAGTTTGGAATCAATTTGAGGCCATGGGGACAAACAGGAGATGACATAATTGTGTGTGGGCAACACACTGACAGTCATCAATGGAGGAATAATCCACCAATGTCAAAATGGTTTGATCAGCAGATCACAGGAATAAGAAAACACACAGACAGGCCAATCGTTATTCGTCCACACCCCAGAAACAGTGTTTTCATAGACACCAACAAATATCAAAACGTTAAAATAGTAAGACCCATAAGAGATCAGAAGACATATGATGATACAGACCTTGCAGAACGATTGAAATCAGCATGGGCGGTGGTGAGTCATTCCAGCAATCCGGCCATGACAGCAGTGTTCTCTGGCATACCTGTGTATGTGTCGGAATCAAGTCTAAGTTATGATGTTGGTAACACATCGTTCGCAAACATAAACAATCCTGCGATGCCTGAAAGACAAACATGGGCCAATCGGTTAGCATACACAGAATGGTGGATAGACGAGATAGAACAAGGCATACCTTGGAATAGGATCAAAAAACAATTGAAGGAAAAGTATTTGAAATGATCGAACCCATCGAGTGGAAACCATATCAAGGAGAAAAAGTCTGTGTCAATACAATAATCAGAGGCGGTAAAAAAATTCAAGAATGGCAATTTTACGAAGATCGAGTAAAGGCAGTTCCTAGAGGCAATGCGTATTGTATAGGTAACGGTCCGTCACGTAAAGGGTTTGATCTTTCACTCCTTAGAGACACAGGACAGTTGTATGGTTGTAATGCACTGTACAGAGACATCCTACCAGATTTTATTTTTTCCGTTGATGCTAAGATGACTGCACAGATGATAAAAGACGAGGTAGGATTAAAGACAATACACTATGCGCCTTCGTTAGAAGTAAACAGAGACAAGACAAAAATGTTACATTTGATCCCAAACAATCCGCATTGGATATCGGGCAACCAAGCATTTTGGACGGCAGGTGTACATGGACATAGGAACATATATCTTATAGGTTACGATTTCAGAGAATACGGTGCAGGAGAACTTAACAACATATATCAAGACACACCTAATTATGGTGAACGTAATGCTGATACCATATTTGACGGATGGCTCAAACAATTCAGACACATGATCAAACTAAGACCTTACATTAATTTCACAGTTGTCCATGATAGTCCACCAGAGTACCTTCACCATTTACAGACAGGCACTGACCTAGGCAACACTAAAGTTATAAGTTATAAAGAGTTGGAGACGGTGTTAGCATCTAGCAAGGCCTAGTCCAGCACTTGCAAATTTTGTCCGCCAAGCAAAAAAGTTTTTATTATGGTTCGAATAAGGATCTTTCAGCCAAGTCATTTGGTAAAGGTGCACCATTTCGTGTGCTAATGTTTCTATGAAGTCTTTCCATTTTGGAAACTTACAGTGTAACTCTATAAAGTAATCAACATCAATATGATACGGAATTACTCTTTGATCAAATTTACCTCTTGGTGTTTTTCTATTGTCCCAATTAGCGACACACCTACCCCAGTCTTTATGAAGTTTCCTTATGTGCAACGGAACCATTGGTAATCTACTGTTGAACAAAGCACGATTTATGTATCTGAACCATTGATATGCCTGTTGCTCGGTTGGTCTGAATCCTTTCTTATTCTTGTATCTGGTCTCAGTATTTTCCAACCTAATTTTCAATAGTTTTTTAACGTTTACCTTTTTACTTTTAGTTTTTTTCATGGTTGACAGTTTTACCAATTATGCTATAATATACTAATAATTACCTAAAATATCATGGATAATATGCACACAGATTTGCCAAAAACAATTAACGAAGCCCTTAAAATACTAGCATATAATGATTATTTTTGGTCAGATGACACATTCCCCCAAAAGATGCAAATAAAACCCCACCCAAAAGATTTTGCCACAGTGAAATCATTGGCAGAAGCACAATATCCATGGACAGAAAAACAGGCGAGGTTGGCTCTTGTAATTCTGAAAAGATATCTTACAAAGTTCCAAACACACGGCATGGATATAAAAAATTTGCTCGACCATCCACAATACGAGGATGAATTTAGGGTAATAAATTTTGATAAAGTGATTGAAAAGTTCACCGACGACGAGGGCATAGACAGAATAGAATTGAAATTTCCGTACAATAAAAAAGTTATACAACTTATTAGATGTCTGAAAGACAAGAGAGACTTCCCTGCAGGCTACAGTCAGTATGATGGCGAAAACAAAAAATGGACATTCTTGCACACTGACGTGACAGCCTACTACCTTACACTGATTGCGGCACGTTATGATTTCAAATTTACTGACGACAGTCTATTACGTGATTATGAAACAATTAAAAAAGAGATAATAGGACACAGACAACCTACTGCACAACTTATTGGAAACGAGATTGTGTTGAACGACGCACCTGAATCTTTGCAAGAATATTGGAATGAGAACTTGAAAGACAAACCTGCCCTGAGTCAAGTCGACGCTCTCAAAAATTTAAGTATACCCACACAAGGTATCCATGTTCCTGCACAAACAAGTATAGGTTACAAAGTGGCCCATAACAAATATCATAAACTGTGGATCGATTCAAAAACTTACTCTAAAAATGAAGTTGTCAAAGGACTTATAGAATTAAATTGTTTTCCTTTAATGATGCCTGTGAGTGGTGACATACACATGGAGTCAGACGTAAAAGAATTTTGGGAATGGATGAACGCTTTCAAATCACACGGTATAGATTTATTGCAACAATGCAGTTGGGGGTTCGAAGTAAAAGAACCAATTTTCAAAAAAGATGTAGACAGGCACAATGAAAGAACCTATCTCCTAGACAACCAGAAGTCTCAAGAATTTTTCGAGAACTTATATGAATTACACCAAATGAGTAAACAATTCAAATTGATAAATCAAGATACCAAAATAATATTTGTGCGTAACAGAATACCAAGAGCACTGATCAAAAGCAAGGTAAAACCAAAGGCCTCTTTGGTGGCACTAGGTGGTGGTTATTACGCCACTGGCACAGACAATCTTAAAAGAATGCTTGAAAATCTTCCAAAAAAGTTGTACTATAGTGATCACCAGCCGAGTAGTTGGGATTGGCATGATCATATAATAATAAAACTTTAGAATGAGCAGTTGTAAACTAGTAATAAAAGACGAAGTAAACGTTAAGTTTGAGAACCTTAGCCTCGAATGGCGTAAGAGATTATCTAATAAATTCAAATATGAAATACCATATGCAAGGCACTTGCCCGCAGTAAAACTAGGAAGGTGGGATGGTAAGGTCAGTTTCTTTGGTCTTGGAGGCACAACATACCTCAACCTTGTGGACCAAATCCTGCCAATATTGGATGAAGGAGGAGTGTACGTCGACTTCGAAGATCGCAGGAAAAAACACAACTTTGAATTTAAGGCAGTGGACAAAGATTTCCTAGCACACATCACATGGCCCGACACACATCCATGTGCTGGACAATCAATACAGTTACGAGACTATCAGGTTGAAACAATAAACAAGTTTATTGAAAACCCACAATGCATACAGGAAATTGCCACAGGAGCAGGTAAAACTATAATCACAGCGGCATTGTGTCAGTTGGTAGAACCGTACGGCAGGACGCTTACTATTGTTCCAAATAAAAGTTTAGTCACGCAAACAGAGGAAGACTTCTTGGCCTGTAACCTCGATGTTGGGGTGTACTACGGAGACAGGAAGGAACTAGGAAGATACAACACAATCGCGACATGGCAGTCATTGAACGTGCTAGAGAAGAAAAGCAAGGACGAACACACAACAGATTTTTTAGAAGCGATACAAGGTATAAGCACAGTCATAATTGATGAGGTGCACATGGCAAAAGCAGATGTATTGAAAAGATTGTTGACAGGGCCATTCGCACACTGCGGCATACGTTGGGGTCTGACAGGCACTGTACCAAAAGCAGACTATGAATTTATGGGTCTGAAGTGTAGCATAGGAGAAGTGGCAAACAGAATACAAGCGAGTGAACTACAAGACAAAGGAGTTTTAGCAAACTGTCATGTAAACGTTCTGCAAACACAGGATCATCCACAGTTCAAAACATACGGTGAGGAGTTGAAATGGTTAACCACAGACACTAACAGGATGTCTTGGGTGGCCAACACAATCAAAGATATAGCAACGTCTGGAAACACACTGATCCTTGTTGATAGAATATCAGCAGGAGAAATATTAGAGAAGAAAATTAAAGATGCAGTGTTTGTTTCTGGAGCAACTAAAAACACAGATAGAAAGGAACAGTATGATGAAGTATCTACTAGCCAAAATAAAGTTATTATTGCCACATATGGAGTTGCCGCTGTTGGTATTAATATTCCTCGTATTTTCAATCTTGTTCTTATAGAACCTGGAAAGTCCTTTGTTAGGGTAATTCAGTCAATAGGACGTGGGATAAGAAAAGCCGAGGACAAAGACAGTGTGCAAATATGGGACATCACCAGCAGTTGCAAATTTGCAAAAAGACATCTCGGAGCAAGGAAAAAATTTTACAAAGAGGCAAATTATCCTTTCAATATAGAAAAAATAGATTATCCAAATAATTTCAACATGTAAATAGGTTTATGATTAAGAATGTATCTTTAATGCATAAGGAACCTTTTAGGTGCAAATGTATTTGTAACGAAAAACTAATTGGTGAAACTTTTAATCAGACCTATCATTATTTTGAAATCAACGAAACTCCGGCTAAAGTTGTGCTGGAATTTGAACCATTCAAAATTAGGCCACTTTTGCGTTTGAACAAATGCTTGGTAGATACGGGTGTGGCAGAAGTAGATGTGTATGATCACAAATACGAAATGTCTTTGAAACCAGATTGGTTAGAGATGTATACAAAAAATATTATAAAATCAAAACAAGAATATCTTAAGAGAGAAAATTTAGGTAAGGATGCTGATCCCGAGAAAGTGAAAAAATGGTTTGAAGAATATTACTTTGAACAACAAGAGAGAAAATTTTCTTACTACAAGAAAGAACTAGACCAAATATTAAGTAATTTACAATGAAATCCGCACTTTTAGTTAACCTACCAAAATACGATTTACATGCCAGTCCGGGAGCAATTGGCATTATAAGAGGAATGTGTGAATCTCAAAATTTACAAACCAACACCTTAGATTTCAACGTGTACTTGTATAACAATCTCACAAAGGACGAATGGTGGACTGTCGACAACTGGTGCAAATTTCTCGACAACAAACTTCCACAGGCCCTCGAAGATAAAATCCTCAATTTGTGGGACAGAGCAGTGCAGGAACATTTACCACGAAGTTGTGAGTTTATGATGATATCTGTATTCTCATATTGGACAATGTATATTGCACGACTTTTGATAACTCATGAATCTAAAAAACTAAGACCTTACAAACTAGTTGTTGGAGGCAATGGGTGTATAAGCACTTTCCCAGACACAAAATTATCATTTGAAGAATGGAATCGGAAAGGCAACTACATCGAACACCTATTAATAGGCGAAGCAGAAATCAAACTATCTGAATTACTCACCAACGGGCAAGTAAAATATAATGAAAACGATTTAGATTCTTTCCCTTTCCCTTCATATGGAGGAGTTAAGTTTGACGATTATTCCGAAAAAAAATTGTATATCACAGGATCTCGTGGTTGTGTTCGGAAATGTAAATTTTGTGATATAAAGAATACCTGGCCTACCTTTAGATTTCGGACAGGACAATCGTTGGTAGATGAAATAAAAAGGCAAGTTGGAGAGTATGGAATTAAAACTTTTGAATTTACAGACAGTCTTATTAATGGCTCGGTTTCTCAGTTTAGCAAATTCAATGAAATTTTAGCAAACGAAAAACAAAAAAATAAAGACCTAGAGGATGTAACATACATCGGACAGTTCATAGTGAGGCCAAAAAAGAACATGCCAGAAAGCCATTATGAGGCAATGTACTACGCTGGTTGTAAACAATTGACAACAGGCATTGAAAGTTTTTCAAATTCCGTGCGTGATCACATGGGTAAGAAGTTTTCAGACAATGACATAGAATACCATTTAGAACAATCTGCTTTCTGGAATATACCAAATGTCTTTTTAATGATAAGTGGATACCCAACTGAAACAGAAGAAGATCATGCAAAAAATTTAGCGGATCTTGAAAAATATTCAATGTATGCCAAATTAGGTGTGATAGAATTGATCAGTTGGTGTACAATGCACCTCATACCAGACACACCAATTACATCACCAAAAATGATGGAGCATTTCAAATTTTACATGGAAGAGAACGCCACAGCGTTAAAGAATGTAAACCATCATATGCCTACTGCTTCTTTCCTATGGTCAACACCAAAAAACAAAGGCAACAACCCAAAAACCAGATTGTTAAGACTCATAGACATACACAGGGTGGGAGACGAATTAGGTTACAATCAAACTAAAATGGAAGAAAATTTCAAACAATTATTAAAATTATCAGAAAATTATAAAAATAAAAAACAAAATCTACTGTACAATTAATAAGCATTTTGTTATAATAATAGGATGAAGATTCTCACACTCGATAATAAATCTTACACTCTGGAAAAAGTACCGGAATGGGTGGACGATAAGTTGAGATTTGCAGTGCTTGATAATTCAGATCCAACTAATCCTGATTTCTTTTACATACCTCTAATATTCCTTGAAAGTTTCAACGCACCTGCGGCAGTGCTTGAAATCGGCGACCACAAAATTAAAATGCCATTGGATTGGAAGATGCTGATAGGTGAAGCAGGGCAATCTGAGATGCATGTGTTACCGATTACTAGTTTGAATGACAGAGGCTTCGATGCCTTTACATTCAACCCTTTATCAAGTCCTAAACCAGATTTCGTACCAATAGATGTTGTTGACATCTACACCGAAGTGAAATGGTACTTCCCTAAAATTAAATCTGGCCAGATGTTGGCAGTGCCATTGACTGATGGTCCGTCACCAACATGTGCCTATTTTGTAAAAGACATTTCAAGACAATGCGAACAGGTAGATTATGGCTCCGTCTGGTAGGAGGTCTATTACGATCGAAGCACCTGTTATGATAACAAGTAATAAACTTGCAGTATGGATGGACGAGAAATGGATGCACGACTTTTTTGATTTTTTACAACTTCATAAATTCAAACTTTCAGGTTTACAACACAAACAAAGGAAATTAAAATTAACATTTGTAACAGCAAAAGAATGCACAATGTTTGGACTAAAATATGCCGGCAGAAAAAAATAGAAAATTTTTTGACTTACGTAATGGTCTTAAAGCAGTAGACTTTAGAAACAAGGATTACTTTGATCGGATAGACGACAAAGAAAAATCATTGTATTCGCCGTACATGCTCATGAGGTACGTGTCCAGCACTTCGTCCAAAGACCAATTTTATGTTGAACACTATGTGGAGATGGTCAACGAGTGTGTAAACAAACACTGTTTCACGCTAGGCAAACACAAAAAATTGTTATGGGTACTGACCGCAATGTGTGGATCGTTGCAACAACAATTTCATCCATGGATCAAACCAATGAAGCGTGTTCCAAACAAAAGTTTGAAAAAATTGCAACAGATATACCCAACTTGGAAAGAGTCTGATTTAGAAACTTTAGATAAAGTAATCACTGACAGGGAACTGGAGGAACTGATAGAAGCACATGGCCTCAACGAATAAATGCACTTATTGTGGCAAGGAGTTTGCAAAAGCAAGGACGTTACAAGTTCACTTGTGCGAACCTAAACGTAGATATTTGCAACGTGATGAGAAATGGGTAGTAAACGCATTTATGGTGTTTCAAAGATTCTATCAAATACATCAACACAATTCAAAGCCAAAGACATATGACGACTTTGTGAAAAGTTCGTACTACAACGCATTTGTAAAATTTGGTCGATTCATTATGCACATCAACCCATTGTACCCAGACAAATACATAGACTATGTTTTGCAATCAAAAGTGAAATTGGATCACTGGGCAAGAGATGATCTTTATGAATTATATCTAGTAGAAGCGTTGAAGACGGAACCAGTAGAAGCCGCACTGCAAAGAAGTATAGCAACAATGATGGACTGGGCAACAGAACAAAATGCACAATGGTCAGACTACTTCAGACTCGTAAACACAAACAGAGCAGTAGCACACATCCAACAAGGCAAAATTAGTCCGTGGTTGTTGTTAGGTTGCAACGCAGGCAAAAGGATGTTAAAATCATTTAACGACGAACAATTACAAATGATCGAAAAATTTATAAATCCAAGTTTCTGGCCAAGCAAACTAAAAAGTTATCCAGCGGATCTTATGTTGGTGCAGGACACAGCACGGGAGGCTAAAATTGTCTAAAATAGATATACAAGTTGCAGAGAGTTTAGAATTTGAACATGGTGATATTGCAATCACAATCAAACCAGATGGAACAATAGGAAAAGTCATAATGCCCAAGATGGACGAAGAAACTAGGAACAGCGAAGGTTATAGAAAAATGCTTGACGTAATAGAACTTTTACAACCCGGATCGAAAGAAGAATTTATAAAACATGATTCAAAAGCAAAAGGAAGTGTACACTAATGCCTGATGTGGATATAGATTTCTATGACAGAGACAACACATTAAAGTTGTTCAAGCACACACCTGCGTCTATGATCAAAGACGGCAAGTCAGAGAAGCACAAGACCGGAGTGTATTTCCATGCAGTACCAGAACACCCTGTAACTGGACACGCAAGTCTTGATTACAAACAAGCAGAGGACAGAGGATACTTCAAAATAGACTGCCTTAATGTGAACATCTACAAGGACGTGAAGTCTGAACAGGAACTGGTTGAACTGATGATACAGGAGCCAGACTGGGACATGCTGAAAGATCCAAAGATTGTTGAAAACCTTTTTCACCTAAATGGCCATTATAACATTGTGTCCAAACTTGAACCAAAAACTATAGAACAACTTGCGGCTGTGTTGGCAATAATACGTCCTGCAAAAAGACATCTTATGCACAAGCAATGGGTAGACATAATGAAAGAAGTATGGGTGCGTCCAACAGATGGATCTTATTTCTTCAAGAAGTCACACGCTGTTGCATACGCACAGGCGATAGTAGTGCAGATGAATTTGATGTTAAGGGATAAATATAGTTTTGATGCGACGTCAAAAAAATAAAAAGAAAATAGAAAATTACCTAAAGAAATCCAAACAAAAATCCACGTCTTCTCTTCGTTCAGAGTTTAAAAGTTATCAGCCGGATAGTCCTTTGACACAACACTATCTTACAACTGGTGCTATACTTCCTGAAAAAAAGAAGACTAGGTAGGTCTTCTTACTAATTGGATAGTTCTTCTTTTTACCCGTTTCTTTGAAATTTCAGATAATTTCACAGTGGGTCCATGCACTATCTCAATATCCTTTGAGTTGAGTGTTACCAATGTTGACCTGAAATATCTAAACTCTCCTTTGAGGAATATGTTGATTGGTAATTTCCTATTGGATTCATGCCACCATATCTCACCACATTTCAAAAATCTCATTTTGTCCTGTGGCATCATCAGTCTGCCATAATCATAAAAACTGATAACGTTAGCATCTTCGTTCTGGACTATACCAACATATTCTAGATCTCCCTTTCTGATCAGGCTCAAAAATGGGAATTTGTCTCTCAGGGTGTTAAAAATTTCGATCATTCTATTCCTATAAATACTGTTAAATATGTACTATGCAAACAGTTCAAAGGTATTTACTATCGCAGACGGTAATAGTTTACCAAAGCGGTTATCACGGGAGGAACTCTAAAGTGTACGATAGGCGATTAACAGTGTACAGAGGGGTGACCAACCCACTTACCTTCACGTTCAAAAACGAAGATCAGAAGGCCCAAGACGTGTCCGCTAAGACGGTGTCTTCGGGCAATTATTACCAATTAGAGGTGATAGACTCAGAATCAAAGCAATCAGTGATAACGAAAAATTTAACAATAATCGATGATGGCAGTACTCAAGCAACAAAAGGACAAGCCAGTTGTGAGATAAGTGATGGTGATTTATTGAGTCTAGATGCTAAATTTTACACTTACGCCATCAAAGAAATAAAATCAGATGGAAGCACTTTGGTCACATACGCTGATACCAGTTACGTAGCCGGAGGTACTATTGAAATACTGGATGGGGCATACGCACAGTTTTTACCAAGCACAAGTGTTTCAACATTTCCAAGCGGCGGCCCACTGGCTTACGTGTCTGGAAACATCAACGCTAAGCCTGGACTTAACAACAACAAGGCTCTTCACACAATCGCTGTTTACACAAAAAACTTCTCTGGGGCGTTAAGAGTGCAAGGCACTATGAGTGCAAGTCCTAGCGATACTGATTTCTTTGACATCACAATGGACGGCGCTAGTGTTCCTGCGAATTCATTCACTAGTTCTTCAACAGTTACCAATTTCAATTTCACAGGTGTTTACCAATTTGTGAGATTTGCGTGGGGCAACGACAGTGGTAACACAGGCGTGATTGACAAAATCCTTTACAGACAGTAAAATATAGTTTATGAACCTGATCCAGAATACAATTCTGACTAGTCTGCCTGCGGGTAGAAAGAAAACTCCAAGTGGTTGGATAAGTTTCAACGCACCCTGTTGTGTGTACAATGGCGAGACAGCAGACAAAAAGAAACGTGGTGGCATAATGACCAGTGCTGATGGCACTGTAAGTTATCACTGCTTCAACTGTGGCTTCAAAGCAAGTTACGTAATAGGTAGAAAACTTGCGTACAAGATGAGGCAATTCATGGGATACATTGGCATACCCGATGACACAATACGTAAATTGGCAATAGAGGCAATGCGTGAAGAGGAGGGTGATGTCAAATATGAAAAGAAAAAATTTGTAACATTCAAGAAAAAAGAATTGCCAAAACACACAAGGTTGCTTGGCGAATGGTTGGAGGAGTACACAGTAGGAACAATGCCAACAGAACAACAAAACAAAATTGATAATCTACTGAACTATCTAGCAGGAAGGGGTATAGGTCCCGATTGGTATGACTTCATGTACTCATCTGACAAGCATTGGGACGTTGATAAAAGATTGTTGATTCCATTTTATTGGCGTGGCGATGTTGTTGGCTTTACAGGGAGACTGTTTGATCAATCTGACAAAGTGAAATATTACACAGACGTACAGCCGGGGTATGTGTTCAACATGGACGCACAAGATTGGACAAGGAAATTTGTTATAGTCACAGAAGGTCCATTTGATGCTATTACCATTTCTGGTGTCAGTATATTAGGATCGGAGATAAATGATACACAAAGAGAATTAATTGATGGCCTGGGCAGGCAAGTTATTGTGGTCCCAGACAGAGATGCTCCTGGAGAAAAACTAATAGGACAGGCAAAAGATTTTGGATGGAGCGTGGCTTTCCCAGAATGGGGAGATGACGTAAATGATGTTGCGGATGCTGTAGCAAAATACGGAAGATTATTTGTCATACAATCTATACTGAAAACAGCAGAATCCAATAAACTGAAAATAGATCTAAAAAGGAAAATGTATGGTTAGTTTTCATATTGAACCTACAAGTAAATGCACACTAGAGTGCCCGTTGTGTGATAGGACTTGGTTCTACGAGACATTCAAAAAAAGAAACTTGCATGAAATAAACATAGAACACCTTGTTGACTTCGTGGGTGTCAACGCTGAAGTGGCGATGTGTGGCAACAACGGAGATCCAATATACCATTCACAATTTATTGAACTGTGCAAAAGATTAAAAGACAATAACTGCAAGATTAGTATTACAACAAACGGATCCTCAAAGACTAAAACATGGTGGGAAAAATTGAACAACATATTAGATGAAAATGATCTTGTGCAGTTTTCTATTGACGGGTTGGAAGACACAAACCATTTATATCGCAGAAACGCAAAATGGAAGTCTATCATGGATGCCATAGAAGTTTTTGCCAGACGTGATTGCCAACTGACATGGAAGTTTATTGTTTTCAAACACAACCAGCATCAAATTAAAGATGCCAAAGAGTTATCTAAAAAACTTGGATTTGATAATTTCAGATTAGAACACAGCGACAGATGGTTAGGGAAAAAAGAATTTATGCCTGACAGAGAATTTGTTGATACGTATTACCAACAACAACAGAAAGTTTTGATTGATCCTAGTTTTGAGACTGACATGGAACCTATGTGCCTTGTTGGTCACACACCAAGCAAAGACTTATACATTGATGCAGAAGGAGATTTTTACCCTTGCTGTTGGATCGGAACATATAGATACAAATATAAAAGTTTGTTTTCACCAAAAGAAAACAAGTTCAATATAGCAGACAACACACTAGATGATATTTTAAACAATACCAAAGTAAAAGATTTCTTTGAAACAACAAAACAATTTACATCTGCTCATAATTGTTGTAAAATACACTGCGGAAAGAAAAATGGCTGAATATACATTTGATGTACAGAAACTTTATATAGAAATGCTCCTTGCAGATGCAGAGTCATTTGCTAGGGCACAGAACATATTCAAACCTGAATCGTTTGATCGTAAACTACAACCCATTGCCAAGTTTGTAAAAGATTACATGGACGAATACAAAGTAATGCCTGAAGTAGAACAAGTGAACGCAAAACATGACATCAAACTTAAATCGGCAAAAGATCTAGATCCAAGTCATTTCAATTGGTTGCTAGACGAATTTGAAACATTCTCGAGACACAAGGCACTAGAACGTGCGATACTACAATCCGCTGATATGTTGGAGAAGGGTGATTACGCACCAGTCGAAGACATGGTCAAGGATGCAGTGAACGTCGGACTGACACGTGATCTCGGTACAGACTACTTTGAGGATCCTAAAGGAAGACTAGAGGCACTCAAGGCAAACAACGGACAGATCAGTACAGGCTGGAATAACTTAGACAAGAAACTGTTTGGCGGTTTCAACCGTGGAGAACTAAACATCTTTGCAGGTGGATCAGGCGCAGGTAAGAGTTTGTTCTTGCAGAATCTT
>Ga0209645_1000237_pt1 | contig 29735 bp, 44 predicted proteins | sample ETNvirenome_6_30_FD_184070 | JGI IMG/M metagenome (GOLD analysis project Ga0209645, IMG submission 184070) | Marine viral communities from the Pacific Ocean - ETNP_6_30 (SPAdes) (version 2) | ecosystem: Environmental > Aquatic > Marine > Oceanic | place: Pacific Ocean | collected 2013-06-19
AGGTTGCTCATCGTTGTGATGATGTTTGATTCGCCCTCCTTCTCGCGCACCGTTGCCGATCCCATGCGCGGATCTACTATTCTCTCGAATATATCCTCCTCGTCCTCCAAGTCCTCAAAATGTTCCTTATATTGATTATATCCCCATCCCAAGGGCTTTTGCGCAGGGCCAGGTTTGCCCACGCTCTTTCCGGCATTGTTTACGTGGGGCAATGCCCACGCTCCCATCGTACTGTCAGGGAATTCGCGATATACGTAGATTCGCCCTTGGGTATCCACACCCGCCCATATCGCAACCCAAGGCTTGCTACCGCCCGGATCGCATACAAAATACTTAGTGACCTTGAGTGATGGATCGGCAATGAACGGAATCCTCTCATGCGGGATAACGTTTGTCTCTCTGTTGAACTTTGGAAAGCGTCCCTCGAACGACTTGGACGGGATACCGTACAGGCGGGCAAGCTTTACCTCCTGCGGTTGCTTGGAATAAGTGCGTACCAATTCCCTGTAATCAATGAATGGCGTTTGCTCTGACCAAAAGTAATGTATCCTACAGTCAGGCCAATTCGCAGAGATTTGTTCAATGGGCAATTCCTTTTGCAAGAGTTCGCTATATCTCGTCCTCACCGTCTCCGCACCCTTGAGCAAGCTATTGATCAATGGAGTCCATCCTTGGAGCGTGGTGAAGGTAAGGATCAATCGTCCATGATAGTCAGCGGTTCTGCCCAGCAAGGTATTGAATATGCTCTCAGGCACTTCTTCGTCCAAGTGGATTGCGTGAGCAGACCATCCCTCGAAGATTTGCGGGTCTGCCATGTACTGGCGATAGTTGTTAAAATATATCGTGCTTCCTCGTTCAGCGCCTGCGATTGTCGGGGGAAGGATTGCCTTTGCCGAATTGAATCCGTTCTTCTGATTATACTGCAAGCTATGATTCGCGCTCTTCTTCTTGGAACGCTTGTACCGCATGGGCAAGTTTTGCCAAATCGTTTTCTGAGCATCTTGAATACTGCGCTCCTCAGTTACGTGCATGGATCGTATCTCAGCTTCGGGTATTGCCTGAGCCAAGTGTACGAGCATACGAGATGCGAACATAGTCTTACTCGATCTATTCCCTCCAAGTATCACGTGGATCTTGTCCTTGTCGAATCTCTCCATCACCCGTCTCCAACCGGGCAGAGTCCATCCCCATTGTATGGGATCTTCCTTCTCGCTGGTAGGTTGATCCATAAGCAAGCGTGTGAGCGTCTCTGCGCGCTCGGGGTCTTCGATGGTCAAGCGATCAATCTCCTCCTCGCTCAACGCGCATACAAGCTCGCCCTTGTCATACTTGAGGTCATCAGTCCACGGGATGCCAAACCTCGCGTCTACCTCGTCCGTGTAGGTTATCTTGGGCATTCCCTACACTCCGCACATTCCTTCGCACTCCGCTTTGAAGTCCCAAGTAAGTTGCCCCTTGTCCTCGTCAGAATCAAAATCAATCTCGCCAAGTGGCTTGCATGACTTGTGTAGGTAAACTTCCATGCATGAATCAGTAGCGTATTTTTTATGCTGATCCCTTATGTTTTTATCAAACTCAACTGCCTCTTTAAAATGATTGGGTTCATTATCCCTAAGATCGCGCCATTCTGCGTCATTACGGAATGGACAATAAACGCAAGCGGAACGAGGAGGTTCGGGGTATCCGTTTTTTTTCATCCATATCTTGCAATGATGCCTGTGCATTTGTAGCTCGATCAATGGCCAACGATTCTCCATCCATTTGTCCCGAGGTTCTTTCATCCTTTGAATCTCATCGTAAGATATGCCAATCCATTGAGTGACTTTTACTTCTTTTTCCCCACGCTTAATTCCATAAAGTTCCTTTATTTTTTTATGAATTGGTTTTATTTTATAATCCTGTGTACATGCCCTACCTATGGCAGCGGTCTTTTCCCCATTAGGTGATATACCAAACTTGGGTATAATACCCTTCATGTAAGTGCTTCCCTTTTTCCCGTTAGGCGTATCTTTCTGCCTTCTTTTCGGTTCTAAGCAATCCTTCGTCAGATTACCATAAGACACTCGATAAACAGGAAACGGCAATTCCCCCTCTAGCCAATCCAAGTAATCATAAACACTTTGCGGTTCGGCTTGCGTATCGGCAAAGATCGCGCAGTCAGGCATCGGTGTAATCTCCCCATGCGCTGCCATCAATGCCATTGTGCTTGATTGCACGCCCGCTCCTAATGACAATACGTACTTCATTTCGTAGCTTTATGTAGTCTTTGAATATAAAAAAAGTTCATTCCCTCGCCTGTATCTCCATTCCCAAGATTATCGCTTCTTCGAGCGTTTCGACCGGGATTTCTTGCGGGCCAACTGCCCAGCCTTCAGTATCCGTTCCAACGTCTCGGGGTCGAATTTCGAGCATGGTGGCCCGAGGTTTCTCAAGTCGCACCGTGGTAATTCGACAACTGATTCGGGTATCGCTCTTCCGTATTTGCGCCAAAAGGTCGGATTCCATCCCTTGGGACATTTCACGAATCATTCTTCGCCCGTTCCTCAGTCACTTCCTTCCACAAGTCGCAACATCTGCGCTTGAGTCCCATGTTCTCCTCTTCGAGCTTCTTGTTCCTCGCAACCAGTTCGTCACGCTCCTTGGTCAGACGAACCACCATCTGTTGCCAAGTCCCTATCTTTTTGGTCGGTTTGTAAACGTTCATCATTCGTCCTCCCCCAAATCTATCTCACTATCAAAATCCACGATATCCTCCTGGTAATACTCGTTTACCCCATCCTTGAGGCACGCAATCATCTCCTCTTGCAAAAGATCGGATTCCAATTCCCAACGTCTAAGCAACAATTTCACCTCGTGAATCAATTGTCTTCCACCGCCACTCACTTCTTGCGCCCCTTTCTAAAGTCAAAAAAGTCACTAGGCACTACGCGCTGAACCTTTGAGCGCACGGGGCGCTTCTCTCCATCACTCCCAACCTCGAACCGGATGACTTGCGTATTGCTCCAAAAGCGCTTCTCCGCTTCCTGAGCTTCGGGCAAAGTGAGCATACGTTCACGCTTCCTCACTCTCTTCCTCTTCGTCTTCGTCATCCTCGTCATCCTCTCCCACTCCCCATATCTCGTCGCATTGATCATCATCATTGGGTTCGAGTAACCACCATCTGTCCACGCTCATAATTCAGTTCCTTTCTCTCTCATTCAATTCCTTCCATAAAGTTCTCCATGCCAGTTCCGCAGTTTGCGGCACTACTCCGTTCCCCAAGAGCGCAAGTCGCTTGTTCCTGTAGGCAGACCCATAAGGCTTTCCACCCAATCGGGTGACAACTGTTCTCGGTGACTCCCACTCGTATTGCTCGTCTCCTGGTCGAGCAGGCCAGCGTGTCTCTTCGCTTCCTCCGCCAATACCTTTCCTCCCGTTCCGGGCTTGCGACTTCCCGGGTTGCCCGCTCGCGGACTTGGCCACATCTTGAGATCTCTCCCCAAGCATTTCTGATTGGACGTTATTGACGTCCTCGCTCCCTCCACGTGGTCGCTCGCTTGCGGAGTTGCCCAAGATAAAAATTCTTTTCCTTCTGTGAGGAGCGCCGACTTCTTCCGCTGAGAATATTCCTGCCGCCACCTCGTAACCATCCTCTTCCAAATCGCTGATGACTGTGGAGAGTCCAAGCGAGACGTGTCCCTCGACGTTCTCTGCAAAAATCCATTGAACTCCAATTGCCCTGGCGTGTTCCCTGATTTTAGGCCACAAGTGCCTTGGGTCTTCTTCCCCTTTTCGCTTCCCCGCGCTACTGAATGGCTGGCAGGGGTATCCACAAGTGAGTCCACGTACTTTTCCTCGAAAGATTGATGCAGGGAAGGTCGCAACGTCATCCCATATAGGTGCGGTATCCATCCTCCCTTCTTCAATTGCCTTAACCAATACTGCTTGGACATAGCTTTCCCGTTCGCAGTAACAGATCGTTCTAACATCCACGCCTGCTCTTCTAATTCCAAGCTCAAGCCCTCCGTATCCGGTACAAAAGCTGATAACGTTTTGGGGATTATCCACATTTGGACTCCTCCATCAATCGATTATACGCTCTGCGTATGGCAGGGTGAACGTATCGACCCTTCTCTATGCTCCACTTCCAATGATCTTGAAAATTATCCAATGCCCATGCTTCTTCCATATCTTGCTTCTCCTTCACCTTCTTTCTTCGATCCAATAACTTCTTCTTCGAATACGCAGTATGATCAAACAATATGGACTTCTTGGAAATCAAAGGTTGAAAAAATACCTTCCTCTTCTTGTCCAACTGGGTGACCAAATGCCCGCATTCGCGAATGATATCTCGTACAATCAGACTAATCCGCCCCGCACCCACTCCAAAACGCTCGCCTATCTCCCTACACTTGTACCCTTCCAAATAATACATACTCACGATCTTGCGCTCACTTGCAGGCATAAGTCCCAATAATACGGATACCAAGTCCCTGATCTCCACCTCGTCATCACTCATACCAACCGATCTTTCCTGTCATACTCACCGCATAACTCCCAAAGTCCACCCTCGCCCTTCTTTAGCCTAACACGACTGCCCAATCCGAATCTTCCCTCCTTCGCCCGGAACTTCCCATGCGTGCCATCATCAAACTCAACAAGTCGCAAATACGGATTCCTAGGCAATGAATAGACAACTCCCATGCGCTCCCTCGGTTCGCCAACACTCTGCCTAATCATCCCTTCCTTAACGTCCCGAGCTTCCTCCTTACCACCTTCCAAATCAATACCCAGGTCTTCGGCAAGCAATTCGAGACGGGCAACCGCTTTCTTGCTAAAGCGTCCATTGTAAAAAGTCATGCGCATGGAAGTACTCTTCACGCCAACCATACTCGCAAATTCATCCCTGCTTATCCCGCTCTTCTCCAAAATCTCACTAGCCACTTCAATCTTCATCCGCATGCATCCCTACTCTTTTTAATTGCATAGTCAATAAAAATATGACAATTAACAAAAAAAGATGCCCCGCATATACAGAAGACGAAAAAAACCAAACTCAGTAAGAGGGTTTTGTGACGATATGACAAAGAACAACATAATCAAATCAGCAGCCAAGATCGCATCGAAACAATCAAATGCAGAGGCAGAAGCCCGAGAGATAGCAAAGGCAGATCCGGAGATAAGGAACGCAGTAGCGAACTTCCTGAGATACCGCCTCGACATGACAGAACAGGAGTTCCTCAATCAAGTGAACTCGAAGCTTTCAAACATGGTGGCCGACTCCCTAAACACCCTACACTCAAAACTAGACGAAATACCTCCCCAAAACCTAGCATACGCAGTTTCCATAGTCATGGACAAGTTCCTCACCGTATCAGGCAGACCCTCAAACATCACCGCATCGGCAAACGTCACCCTAGGGGCATCCGATATGTCACCCAACGAAGTCGCAAAGATACTAAAAGGCGCATCAAAGACAGTAAAGGAACAACCAACCGAAGCATCCGAACAAAAAGTAGTGGACGTAGAACCAAACGACTAATGCCCAAGCCCACTCTCGGGCCAAGAATAATCGCCCTGCGTGAGCAAGGGTATTCATACGATAAAATACAAAACCTCCTAAACTGCTCCAAATCCACAATCTCATACCATCTATCCCCGGGCGGAAAACAAAAGGTCAGAGACAGAGAAGCAAGGCTAAACAGGGAAAAGCCAACACTAAGCCACGTAAAGCGAATATGGCACTTCAGGAATCCAAGAACACCATCCCCAAACAAACCACCTTGGTATCAGCACAAGACTCATAGACAAACAACAAAAGCAATATCACAAAAAGCACACCAGTTCCAAAAGACAATGACTTTCAATTACAAGGACGTACATGCAAAGTACGGAGATCATTTCCAATGCGCGCTAACCGGAAGACCACTACAATGGAACAACCCTGAGGACTACCAATACGACCATATAGTCCCCATAGCGCGGGGCGGAGACAATACAATAAACAATCTTCAACTACTATGCACGGATGCAAACCAGGCAAAGGGTCACCTAACGGATGAGGAATTCATAGACCTATGCAAAGAGATCGTACAACACGCAGGGTACAAGATATGGAAACCATCCATGCAAGATAGCGATAAATAACAAACAAGCATCACCTACGAATGCCCACGCCCACTAAGGGGGCGATACGAACCACAAGGGGCGAAGGCTCGAATACGCAAGGGGCGATAGTGCGAAGGCGATAGTGCGAACCACAAGGGGCGATAGTGCGAAAAAAGTAGTAGGGGGGGTGATGATAATATAGAAAGAACGCGCCCGCACGCACGCACCCCCGCCCCCCCCGGGCGCGCGGTCTAGAGTCCTTTATGCGCGTCTATTAAAGCCGGATTTTGAGAGCAGTAGAGACCTAGTCTTGCGCTAACTCGCTTAGGTTTGAGGGTTACGCTTGCAAGGTTTGCGAAATAATAGCCATTTGCTTGGCAAGCTTTGCGAATGTTTGCGGATCTTGCCATTTATACGGATTGTATTTTTCGCGCTTCTTTTTTCATATTGTATTTTTCCTACTCCTACTCGAAATGTATAGGCAACGCATCAACGCATCATGATATGATGATACGTTATTTGCTCCTTGCGCTAACTGGTCATGCTTTCCGGTAGCTTTTCGCAAGGTTTGCGTGGCAAGGTTTCGCGAGCTTGTTTTGCCTTGGTTTTTGTAGACTTTTGAATTTCGCAAGGTTTCGTGCAAATTTCTTTTTCGCTTGCAATCCTCTAGTTTATGCGGGTTTCGCTAGGTTGGCAAAAATAACTTTTGACATTATCGTCTTTTTATGTCGATTCTGATTCCACAAAGCGAGGGTCTGACTTTCGCAAAACAACTAAACCAGGGAGACTAAAATGAGAATAAAACTAAAGCAAACCTTCCATAACGCATGGGGCAACCGTTGGACGTGTTCGACGGCCATTGACACACTGGGGGTATATAAGAATGTAACCGTGCAACGCAATGGGCACTTGAAGACAAAGAAGGACTTGAAATGGGTTAAGGCAATCATGCTTGAACGCATAAAAGGAAATTAAACCATGAATCGAGGAAAACTAAAGGAGCGCATTCTTGCGCATGGCAAAGACCTTTTGCGTGCATATCCTGACGCAAAGGAGCAAGACCCGATAAAGCTTTGCAAAAAGCTTAGAAGGCTCGAAGTCAAAGCGCATGGCGCATCAACTGACCATTGCAATGGATTTATGGATTGTGAGCAATGGGAAGAAATCGGGCTTGATATCGTAAGCAAGCTAATTGCTTTGCTTAATCCCAAAGACCCAAACGAGTTTTACGTCAATGGAGATCCGCGCGGGTACGCTTTGAAGATTGAGAGCGAAAGCGTAAAGGGGAGAAAGCTAGAGATCGAAAGAGATTGGGGAGGGTATGGAATCCTCGCACCGGATTTGTCATGAGCTACGACATACTTTTACTTTTACCCATGCTTTACGCCCTTTGGGTGATGCATGAGGACATACTAAACAATAAGGAGGACTGAGGAATATGACACCACGCAAATTTAACGAGATCGTACCTGACGCAATGAGCGAGCTTACTCGCATGATTGAGAAAGGTAAGAGAGAGGCCAGAGAAGCGCGTTCCGTAGATCGTGGAACGATCCGCGTAAAGAGGAACGAGAAACGCGCGAGGCAATTAACCTTAGCTTTAAAACGCTAATAACTAAATAGAGAGAGAAAGGACTGGAATTATGAATAAGGACAAAACGATTGAGAAAGGAGCGGGGTTTACGCCTGGGCCGTGGAAGGTAGCGAATTATAATTACATTAGGGGAACGATTTTTTCCGTTGCGGTAGCAATAGATTTGCCAGGGCAGGATGAGAAAGAGAAACAAGCAAACGCGCGACTGATTGCGTCTGCTCCTGAGCTTTACGCTCAATGCAAGTTGTTTGAAAGAATGCTTGCAAGTGGTGACTTGAGCGCAACGCATGACGGATTGACAAACTGCAATATGCTTGCCCGGTTGCGCGAGATCCTCGCCAACGTAGACGGGGGGGACGAATGAGCGAGGTAATAACGAGGAAACGCGCAAGAGAGTTGCGAATGCTTTGCTCTCCTTGGGCTTTCCAAGATTCCCGTTGTAAGGATTTCAAACCGGAAACCGAGCAAGAACGGGAACGGGTAAATGAAATATGGGCAAGGAGTCCAAGCGGTTTCTCTTCTTATTATTCCACGCTTTGCGAAATTGAACACGGGAGGGTGGAAGGATGAGCGAGCAACCTACTGAAGAGGACTTTCAAGACGCGCTTGCAAACTTTCAAACCTTGGTGCGGGGTTCAAACGAGCAGGAATATCAGATTTACCTCGATCTTGCGAACGATGGAAAGGGCGGGGACATTTGCAATGATGGAAAACCCCTAAAAACCTTTGAAGAATGGCTGGCAAGCTGACTTTTGTTCCAGTCCTAGTCCTGCCCTCGCGGGGTGCGATTCCTCGCGGGGGTTTAGGGAAGGGCTTGAACGCTAAAATAACTAAATAAGAAACAAGGAGAAATTAAGGACTAATGAAATTACTATCGGACAATAACAAAATTTCCAAGGGCGTGGCTTTTGGATACTATACGCAGGGCGTTCACCTTAGCCCGTACAAGAAGAGCGGGAGAAACGTTTGCCCTTGGGCTAGCAAGGGTTGCGCATTGGCTTGCCTTGATACTGCGGGAATGGGTGCATTTTCTAACGTGCAGCAATCAAGGATTAAAAAGACCAATTTCTTTTTTGAGGACAAGCAAGGATTCTTTTGCAAACTGGTGAAAGAGATAGAGCTTGCGGTAAAACGCGCGGACAAGAAGGGATTAACCCCTTGCTTCCGGTTGAATCTTACAAGCGATTTGCCTTGGGAAGGTATCAGAAACGCGGATCGTAAAACGATCTTCGAGCTTTTCCCAAACGTGCAATTTTACGATTACACTAAGGGCTTTTCACGCATGAAGGCTTTTCTTGATGGCAAGATGCCAAGCAATTACCACTTGACCTTTTCGCGTAGTGAAGAGAACCAAGCGCATTGTGAGATCATCCTTGCTTTAGGCGGGAACGTGGCTTGCGTATTTCGCAATCAATTACCTAAGCGCTGGCAAGGCAAGCGCGTTGTGAATGGTGATGAGTCCGATTTGCGATTTAATGACCCGCAAGGGTGCATAGTCGGACTGGTTGAGAAAGGACGGGCAAAGAAAGATGAATCCAGTTTTGTTCTTAACTGATGACCAGGAAAAACAAAAAACTAAATAAGGAGGAAACGAGCAATGGATAAGGACAAGGAACTGGAGGAAGCGGGGGAATTCGTAAAGGAGTTGTATGAATGGTCACCTTTGGATGCCATGATTGATGACTACAAAGAGAAAGATGAGCGCGATGACGAGGAGTTATTGAGCTACATGATATGGTTTCGCGGGCAAGTTCTTGATTTCATTGAGAAACACGCGAAGAAAGACGAGCCGGAAAAGGCGCAAGACAGGAAAGGAGAAACGGAATGAATCCCTAAGCACCCCTCAAAAGGCGTTTGATGTAAAACATGAGTCTTTACCCTCCTCGAAGGAGAAAAGCCCTTCTAGGCACTCTCAGGGACACGCAAAGGCTACTCTAGCAGATCCATCCATGCTCAGAAAGGAGGCTTGTCATCATTCAAGCGAGGCTCGACGTATGAAGAGAAGCGTCCTAGAGGTTTCTCAAAGGTACTGTATGACACGCCAGTCTGTCCTCCTCGGTTCTTCGCGAGGTGCATCCATATGCAATCGTTCTCCCGGTCAATCTCTTTCTCTCGGTGCAAGAGGATTACCGCATCCGCATCCTGCTCGATCGAACCGGACTCGCGCAGATCGGAAAGCGAAGGCTTGCGTCCATCCTTTGCGTTGGATCTGTTTAGCTGGCTCAACGCGAGTACGGGGATTTCATATTCCATTGCCATCGCTTTGAGGCTTCGAGAAATGTGCGATACTTCCTGCACTCGCGAATCGTAACCATCGCTTGTGAGCAATTGCAAGTAATCCACCACCGCAAATCCTAGTTCTCCTTCGAGCCTTTGCTGAGCGAGAAACGCGCCCAACGCTTCGAGGGTTGCCTTGTTGTCATCCTTGAAAGTTATGGGCCAGCCCTTCATCGCTTTCGCGGTATCCGAAAGCTTGGTCTTCTCCTGGGCAGTAAGCTTGCCCGCTTCCGTGGGACGAGAAACCCCGCTTGCGTTGGAAAGCAAACGCCCTGAGCATTCAGTCGCGCTCATTTCCAAAGATACGTAACTCGTCCTTATTCCTTTGCGGGACGCTTGGAGGGTGACGTGCATGGCGAGGGCGCTCTTCCCTACACCCGGTCTTGCTCCGAGAACGTAAAGCTTGCCATTCTGTAAACCTCCTCCGAGATGAGCGTCAAGCTTTGGGAATCCAGTACTTATCGCGCTTGCTTGTCCGGCATCGAGAGAAAGGTACTCCGCATGAGCTTCTTGCGATGCGTCCTTAACGTGAACCTGTCCCTTGCGTTTTGAAAGCGACTTCGCTACGGATGCGGTAAAACCGCTTGCGATTTGCTCGGCGCTCTTCTCTGCGTTGAGTTCGTCATTCGCAACCAGGAGGGCGCGTTCAACCGCACGATGATTGCGATGCTCGATAAGATGATCGACGTAGCGCGTGATCTTTCCACCTCCGTACTGCTGAGAGATGGAAGAAATCGCATCCGTACTTTCGGGCAACTCCATCATGCAATCAACGTCATTGCAATCAGGTGCGAGCTTTCCGATTACCTCGAATATGCTTTGACGCTCAGGAGAAGAGAAATCTTCTTGCGTGAGATGTTCGAGCGCCTGGGCCGCGCTCCTTCCCGTCTCGTCCCTCATCGCGGATGCGAGTACCGCAATCTCTGCCAAATCGTAATCCATTAAAATTCGTGAAGGTCGGGTTCTGAGTTGCCCTTTTTCAGATCGGGAAACCTTTCGGGTATCCAGCCACGACAAGCGTTGCGAAAGGTACGTTCCCAATCCGCTTTGACCTCACCCTTTCCCTTCGCCCAGTCAATGAATACCTCCAATGCTCTCTCGTAGTTCAACCCCTCGTCCTGCGCAATGCTTCGAGGAGGGGAGAAATCATCGGGAATTTGCGAAGCTTTCTTCTTCCGCGATTTGGGACTTTTTACGGCAGGGGGCGCTATATTGTTTAATACAGTATTTACGGAGTAAATGCCGCGCCTACGCGCGCGGTGCAGGTTTTTGGATAGATAACGGATAATCAACGGCGTTATTGCGGATGATGGCGTTTGTCCAAATAGCTCGCAATATTCATCGAGAATCTTGTTCGCTTGATCCGGAAATCGTATTCTCTTTTCGTTGGACTTGCTCATGAGAATACCCCCATCAAAGTCAGTACGAACATGAGGATCATGTAGGCGAATAGTGTGCAAGCCAGTAGGAACAAGGCGTGCAAACCGATTTTGTTTAATATCTTTACCAATCTTTTAGTCATTTTCATTTGTGTGTTTTTGTGAATTCTTTCCAATGTCGGACGATGAAAAGCCATGCTTCCTCATCATTCACAACCTGGTCTAGTTGCCAACAATTATCCGAGATTACTCCGTAATCTTGTAGGTATTCTAGGATGTTTGACGGATGTTTGACGTACTCTATGGATAACCATTCTAGCCTGTTCATAGCGTATGCACCTTCTCCGCATATCGCTTGATCGTCTTCACCGGAACAAGGTATGCTTCCTTTTGTTTTACGTCTCCCTTGCCTACGAATTTCGCAGGGCGCAAACGTTCCTTTTTGATGAGCTTGCGGATCGTTTCGGGTTGCATGAATATGTACTCCTCACCCGTATGAAAGATCCACCAGTCTGCGGTAGTTGTACTTAGCCCCGAAGGTCTTCCTCCGAATGCTATTTCCACCACCAGGTTGCCGCTATATCTGCTCTTCCAATCCTGCTTGACCTCATACGCCTGCTTGGTATTCGCATTGAAGAAATCGTAACCCTTGAAGTATCCGGGGATGGGGACAGGGAAGTGACCTTGCGCTCGCATGAACGCCATTACCTCCTCTTCCCTGTCCTTCCCTACCCCTAAGCTATTCTCGAACTCCGCCATCCAAGTTCACAAAGTAGTGCGCTATGAGTATTGCATCTGCGGTGGCCAAGGTAATCTCTTTGCCCAAGTCGGGATACAACCTCGATGCATGATCCTTGAGTATCCGTTTGCGTTGCGCCCCTGACGTCTTTGCCAAGCCTCCCAAGCCCTTTTGCCAGGTCTTTGGGGGTACGAGGTGGCAGGGGATCTTCAAACCCCTTGCAAGCCCCTCGTAGAAGCCACAAGACTTGCCTAGCTTAAAGCCCGTGCTTGATGGTATGTTCTTCCCCGCAAACGGAGGTACGTCCTCAAGTACGAATTCAAGCGTGGAATCGGGATCGTGCATTAAGTCAAACACGTCGGAGGTGAAGTCCGACAAGCTCGTAAACTTCCAAGCCTGTATCATTTGTCCACCTATCCATTGACAAAATCCACCACTCGCACCCGGATCGATTGCTATTATGCATCGCTCACTCATCGACCACCTCCTTGAATGCTATCGTGAAACCAGGATCGGACTGATCGCCAGTATCATCGTCAAGCAATTCTATGAGTTGTTCGATAAGCGCTTGTTGAACAACTGCCGCATTCGTCCAATCGGCATTCTCGATATGTTGCTTTGCAAACTGCGCGCCTTGTTTTAATCTTCGTATTCTTTCTAATCTACTAACCATTTTTCAGTCTCTCCGTGACTACCCTCGTTTTTCATGAACGCTTTCAGTTCCTTCTCACTCCACGCCCATTGCACGCCTCCTTGTCCCGACCCGCCCTTCAAGCGGAAGCACGTCAATTCCACGTCTTCGGATTCATGCAGTTGCTTTAGGCTATTAACGGAGCGATACCCGGTAAGTTCCATAGCTTTCTTGGAGGTCAATAACTTCACTACCTTGCCACTCATTTCTTGTCCTCCTTTGGGTTGAGCGTGTTTGCGAACTCAGTCATGTCAACGGTTCTTCTACGTCCGTAAACTTCAGTCTTCAAATTGAAGTCTCGTATCTTATTGTAAACGAATGAACGCGATACGTTAAAGTACTTGGTCAACTCTTGGATTGACAAACGATTGGAGTCTGCGGTTTTGCGTGCGAATGAAAGCGTTTGGACATGGTCACCATATCCAGGCCATACTCCACTCTCCATGCACTTCACCCACGTCCTGCACGCCTCTCCCATCTTTACCTTCATTCGAGACACTTGGGTAAGGTCAATCTCATATGCAGAAGTCAAGTAAGGCGCGCTCTTCTCTACGCATAGATAGATGAATTGCGTTGGGTTGTATCCCATCCTTCGCAACCCTTCCATATAGAATGCGGTTTGGAAATCATAACCATATCTTCGACACGAATGGTGAAAACCCTTCGGATCTCCTTCTTGCGTGGTTTTCAGATCGATTACCACCCCTGACCTGGTATTGAACAAGTCCGGGCGCACCTTGCATTCCGCACCCTCGTATCCAAAGTAGCCAGTACCCTCGATAATCGTGTCAGGATCATCAAGATAGGTTTGTAGCAAAGGATGCTCCCTTGCAGAGTCTGCCATTTTCATACAGGTGTCGTAGTCGCTCTTGGTCAACCATCGCTTGTCAGGAGCATGGTCTTGCATCTCTTGAAAAGCCGCCTTGTAATAGTTCGTGCGTGACGAATTTCCATCTATGCTCTCCGGTTTTACCGCATACTCGTCATCAAGCTTAAACGGTTCGAGAGTTGCAGTATGGGTGCATCCTCCTACTATGAAGTGCGGTGCGTCATCAGGCGTTGGGTTTTGCATCTGATGCCAAACCTTGGCAGGGCATGACTTGACAAGTTGCCAAGCCATGCTTCTGCCTAACTCACCCGAGCCATGATAGGCCGAGTTGCTAATATCAGTTCGTAACATCAGAATGGATCTTTGCTAGGTTCATCTCCACCCTCTTCCGCTTGCTCCTCAAAAGGATCTCCTCCTTCGTACAAAGCATTGAGGTTAACCTTCATTGAAGCTACTGCCTCATTGATCTCATCGCTCCGCTTCTTGTGCGGCTTGGGGGTAAGGACGTAACTGGTTTCGATACCCTCTCCGTTGCGAATGATGCTGATGTCATACTTCCTCGGGTCACCCCAATCCTCATCCTTCGCAAGTTCGAGGATCTTCTCCTTCAGTCCGGCTTGCGTAAGCTCCATGATTTGCAACGCCTCTTCAGCATAGTTCCAAACCACGAAGGTAAAGAACTCCTTGGGCTTGTCCGTGAACGTGACCTTTGGCGCATCCCCGTCAATCTTCCAACGATGAGGCTTGCGCTTCCCCTCGTCATCCGTTGTCCACCCAATCATTCCTTGAATAAACCCTGGAGGGTTGTCATCGGACGAACCGACTATGCGTAACTTGTTCTCCCCTTGGACGAACTTCATGTAATTACCACCCGATCCGCCGGATGGGCTTGGCTTTATATTATCTAAGAATCCCATTGTTATGTTTTCTCCTTTTTTTATTAGTTATTTTGCGGGATCACTCCCATTTTGATCGTAGGCATTCCTACGTAAACTCTTGTAGTTAACTCGACACTTGAATGTCCAAGTACTTCCTTTGCAATATACGGGTTGTCATCGTGCGCTTTCATTATGCGATGACCTGCATACTTGCGTAAGCGATGAACGGGTTGTCTAGCGGTTATTCCGCATAGTTCCCTGAGCATCTTCGGGAACTCGCGGGTAATGCGATCTTCCTGCACTTGAACAACAAGATCATCATCGCTTGTTTTGTATGACATCACTTCATTCCACCATGCCGGATCGCATGGTCTGTCCTGGTATCCCATGCCGTCAATCTGCCCATCATCCACACCCTTGGGTGACCAAATGCGAATCACCTTGTTCTCGCTAGTCTCCCAAAAGTCTCCATACTTCGCTCGTTGGATCTCCGAGCTACGCAGACCAAGTCCATATGCCAACGCATATGCTTTGTACAATTCCACGTCCGTATCCTTGAGCGCTCCGCATACTCGCTCAATAGCGTTGCGTTCCCGTTCGTCCGCATAGAAGCGTTTTACTTTGTTACAGGCTACTTGCATATTCACCCAGTCCGAAAACAACGATACGTCCACTCCTTGCTTCTCATAGAACCTGATCCATCCCTTCGAGAATATGCTTCGAGCGATACGCACGTCATTTGCAGAGTAGTTTTTTGCATAATGCTCAGGTAAACTAAGTCCGTTCTTCTGCTTCGCAAAGATTGTCAATGGTCGTTCGTCAGGATTGGTCACGTACTTCCCAAGCACGCGCCTCATCGTTACCACTACCATCCTTTTCGTATCATCACTCGCTTGCTTTCCAAGTGGTAAGCGATTGTACTCATAGTCCCTAAATAAGTCATTGCATTGTCTAGTCATGTAAACACACATATTGATAGGGATTGGTTAGTCAAGAGTTTTTTGAAATTAGCGCAAAAAAAAGCGGGGTTTCCCCCGCTTATGCACTATCCCTAGCGCTAACTAAACAAGTATATTGTGGACTAGAACAATAACTTATAAATCGATAGTAGGGTCAGTCTTTGATTTTGTCAAGACCTCCGAGGTATTTCCAATACACCATGTCAAGAGGTGTGCCTTGAAGCATCGCTCCTTTGTATTCCTTATCTCCTGCAATCGCAGAGATGTCCTGCCATGCTCTGTCAAATGCGGTGGTTGGTGGTAGCAATCCTTCAAGGAACGCTTTAGCCGGGCCTTCTTGTTTGCCCTTTTGCACAAGGTATCTATTTATTCCTAGCAACTTCCAAAGATTGTTTTCAAGTAACTCGTCACGCTTTATCGGCCTTCCGTATAACAAGTCCTTCATCACGTCAGTTGACGCATTAGCTGCGGCAAAGACAGTAGCCAATGCAACTATGTTTCTCATTCCTCGCCCTGCAAGTTTTGCGGCCTGTTGTTTGTTACCCTTCTCAAAAGCCTCCCCCGCTTTGCGCAAGTCCTCGAATCCTGCCTCTCTGAATACGTCAAATTGTTTTACCGTAAAACTCTTCAGCATATAAAGTATCCTGGCATTGCCCGATTCATTATAAAACCTTGGCATCTCACCCAAAGTCGCAGGACTTAAATCTAGGAACTTGTACCATATCAATTCTTCCACACCCTTGGGTAAGTCCTTCGAGTTCGGATTGCTCTCTTGTAGTTCGCGCACCATGCTTTCCGCGCGCTCTCTTCCAAATACTGGTTCTAAGTCATCAGCAAGACCACTCGCATTATTGCGAGCTTGGGCTTTATACTTTCTCCATGCCGCATTCATGGTAGTGTTCTTACCTAACTGATCGAGCTTCTTGAGTCCGGTAACGGTAAATACCTTATCAAGAACCTTGGACAATCCACCTCCGCTAGTAAGCGTATCGATGTTATGATCGGATAGATTGAAGTGTTTGACGAAATCGTAATTATCCGCGCGATTCACAAGTGACCTAAAAGTATTTCCGAATCCATTGAAGTGGATACTGTATGCCAAGTCTCCAAGCTGAGTGATTGCAGATCCGAAGTTACCCATGACCTGGATATAGTTAAGGTTCTTTATGCCCTGCACGAATGGAGCAACGGTCTTTCCGCTAAACCTAGACTGTATGATGCTTTGCAATTTACTTATGTCTTCGGGATTAAGTCCATCAACGTCATCTGCAAGCGTGCGTGCAACCGTGCCAGCCAACGATTCATCGACTTCCATGCGAATACCCAAGTCACTACCCTCTGTATCCTTGGGCTTGCGGAATAAAAACTTTTTCCTTTCGGTAGCCTGCACGACACGATCAACGTAGTTCTGCATGGCATCGGCAGGATCGGCATAAGCATCAAGGAATCTGTCCTCGACTTGCTCTATCTTTCTTTGCTTTACGTTGCCCGGAAGTATTCCACCCTTCTCCAACGGATACCCACGCAAAACCCTTGAGGTAATCTCTGCCGCTTCTTCCGTAGAGATGTCATCGATTGATTCTAAATTCTTCTCAACCCTGTAATCCTCAAGAGCAATCTCCACTTGGTTTCGGGTATCACGCATATCATCGTTATCATCCAAAAACTTCTTAAAGTTCTTATAGTCCTTGATTTGCCTCGGGAAATACTGTTCAAGGTATCCCACGTCGATCCCACCCTCTTCTCTTGCGTAGGTTCTTAATTCGTTCAAGGCTTGTCGCATATCGTCAAGCATGGCACGGTCTTTTATCGGCACACCAACCTTGTCCATGAACGTTCCAAGCCGAGATCCGTTAAGCAATAAAGATTTGAATTCTCTTTGAAGGTCTTTTTTTCCACGCAACCTCTTTTGCATCATTCTCAAAAACGGACTGACGCGATCCAAGTATTGCCTGGTAGTAGTATTTATATTTCTTTCGTGAGAGCGAAATACCTCCGCAAGTTTCGGACTTATATTCTTTAGCTTCCTTGATAACGGGGTAAGCAAGTCGCTGACAAACTCCTTAGCGCCATCAGTCATTTGCTTTAATTGACTACGCTCCACGTAAATAGCTTTGTCTGCGGTTTGTTGCGCTCTTTCCGCTCGCACTACATCCGGTTGCGCCTTCGTAGGATTCGCTTTGGCTTGAGCGTTCGCTTGCTTAAACTCCTTCCTTCGCATCAGTTTGCGCGCAACTGGCCCTCGCACCCCTGCCGCAATCATAAGCGCTCCAAGTATTGGCGCGATTCCCGCTTGCTTAAACTCTCCATCATCCTCTTCATTCGCAAGCAATCCATAAGCCGCTGCTCCGCCTGCGCCTATTGGCATTGCGATGTTGAAATACTTCTCGTAACCCCTACCCAGCTTCTCCTCTGCCATGCGTTCCGATTTGGTCATCGGATCGGCTTGCTCCATAGGACGATCCCTAAGCGGAGTATTTTGTTCTTTTAAATTCCTACGTACCTTTTTGAAATTTATTGATAACAAATCTTTTTCAGATAAATTAAATTTTTTATCAAATGGAATACCAGCATTTTTTAATCTTTTGTACACCCTTTGCACATCGTCAGACTTAATAACATCGGACACAAAGTTTTTTGGCCTTTTAGCCATTTCTTCAAATGCCTCAAGATACAACTTAGTGCCATCACCCTTTCTGAATTTATTTGGATCACCAATAATTTCTATAAAAATAGAATACTGATCATCCCGATCTCCTACTGTTAGGACTCGTCTATTTTCAAACGAAAATGGGTCAGCAGAATGCGTTATAGTAAAACCATTATTAGAATATTCTTTGTAAACCGGAAGTTTTTTTTCAGGTTGAAAATCTTTAGGTAGTGTTTTCCTTGGTGGCATCTGAGAGGCTTGCATCTGCGCCTCCAGGTCATCAAGCGTAAGGTTGTTACGTTTTAAAATGCGCTTCCGCTCGGCATTGAGCTTTTTACGTTGATTGCTCGCACCCTTGTTCTTGCCATGCTTGTGATCAAGCCTACCAATTTGCTCCTGCACTTCACGCAGTCTTGCGTTGTCTCCAACCTTCTGCATTCCAATGTCTACCTCGCGCATGAGCGGGGTAAAGATTTCATCTTGTTGCGCAAGTTGATCATCGAAGGTTTTTTGCAAGTTGGCCATTTGCTCGACAGTACCCAAATCTCTTGCTTGCCTTTGACCCTCTTCGGTTTGCCTCATGATACCTGATACAAGCTCATCTCCTTGCGCGGCTTGATCGTCCGCCACCCTTTGTATCTCGGATATTTCTCTAGTCGAATCAGTTATCGCAGGGTCTTTAAAGGATGGTTCTCCCAAGATGCGTTGTTGTTCTGTCGGTGTACTAAATGACTCTAGCGCTCCACGCGAAAAAGAAGGTGCGCTAAGATCACCCCTAGCCAATCCCTTGACGAAGGTTTCGGACTCATCAAGCACGCCAAGCTCAACCTTCTTCAATAGTTCTTTCGCCACTTCGTTTGAGTTTTTTAATCCGGCAAGCGCTGATACCAATGGCTTGATCTGCGGGCGGCCTACCGCATAATTATCTAAACCACCATCTTTATTAATTGTATCATCCACCGTCTTTTCGACTTCGGGCCTAGTCATGTTTTCTCTTATATCGTCACTCAGATTGTCCCTTAAAAACCTCGCTTCCACCGCACCAAGCCCGCCACCAAATATACCACCAAATAATATCGTACTCGCAATTTCCTCTTTCGTAGGGGCGCGATCCTCATCAAGATACGTACGCGCATACAGTTCTCCGGTTGCCAGTCCTGCGCCTTGCGCCCCTCTGATGCCCGTACGTGCCGCAGTACCTACATTTGCAAATCGACCTACGGGGACTGCGCCAAATGCCGTTGCCGCTCCTAGCTCGCCAAGACCAAGGTCTTCTTGCAAACCACGACTCATGCGATATTGTTGTGACAAATAGTTTCCAAGCGCTGATCCTCCCGCTCCACCAGGCAAACCTCCGAATATACCACCCACTAATGCAGGCACTACTTCCAACCCTATGCTAATTGCAGATTCGCCAAGGGTAGCTTCCTCGCGTTGTGGTTGTTCTGCTCCAACTATAAAATCACCGTAACCTTTGTCCAAGGCTTCGCCAATTGTCATCGTTTGGATTGCCATTACTGCTCCCTAATCGCTCCTTCGGCCAGTAATTCTTCGTAGGTTTTGCCTCGAAATTTGCCTCCGGATTTCAACATATTTATTGTTGCGGAATCTGTTATTTGCAAAGGTTTTGCACTTGGGCCTGCCATCATTTCAGCTACGCTTGGATCAAGATTTGAATAATCGTAATCTTGACTCATTAGATTAGGTGCTTCAGGTGTAACGTTATCGACTGCGTTTTCAACAGGCACGTCAACTAGAACAGGTTGCTCTCTTAAAACGTTTTGTGTAGATGATTCAAGTGACAAAAGTTGAGCATTTAAATCGCCTGCTATTCCATTCAAAGGGTACTTTGTAGAATCCTCTTCGTGTAACTCCAAGTAATCGTTAAATGTAACACGTTTATTTGAACCTGGTACTTTTACATTTGTTGATAGAATCTTACCTGTCATTTCTACAAGTGGCTTGAATCTATCAGAAAATGAAGGGCTATTTTTATTAGCCGCAGTTATTAGGTCTGCAATTCCCTTGGCTTTATAGTAACTACTAAGGGCTTTAGTACTTTCAAGTTTAGCCTTGTTTGTTTCCGACAATGTTTTCATGTCCTCTATTTTCATTTCTGCCATTTTCTCAAAGCCAAGAGTATCTGCAACTAGGCTTTCAATACTATCAGCACGCTTCTGTGCGCTTAACTGTAATTTGCGAAGGTTTCGTGCATCCCTAGCCTTTACGCTTGCAGGGTCTGCTGCCCTCACGCCTGCCGCATCCCTAAGTTGCGCAAGTTTTTCCTTCAATGCCGGATCTCTTATTGCCTCAAAATCTTCTTGTTTCATGCGTGCTACCGCTACCCCAATGTCGCTAGTCAACGCCTCGTTTTGTTTTAGCTTAATGTTTGCATCCTTCAACTCCTGTGCCAAGCCGAGGTTAAACTTGTTAGTTTCGTTTAATGTTCTGCGCGCATCATCTTGTAGCTTCTTACTGCGCAACACTTCTCCACGCGCAAGCTTGCCTGCATACCCTTCGAGTTGCGCCATACTCATGTCTCCTTTGACAAACCTTTCACGCTCGGCAAAATCCTTCTTGTCCTGAGCCTCGTCTCCACTCATTCCTATCTGACTGAGCGCTTCGGGGTTCTCCTTGTAGTATGCCTCGATCTCACCCGTCAGCTTCGCACGCTTCTCCTTATTCAACCCGTACTCCTTGATCATGCCCCCGACTTGCGCGCCCATGTTTGCGAACATTTGTCCGCGAGCGCGTCCCGCCTCTATGATAGGTCGAGTATCGACCCGCGATAGCGCTGATCCGTAATTTCCTTTGAAGAATGGTGTAGCCATAGTTTGTTATCTCCTGATTTTAGAATCCATCCATATGCGGATGCGTGCTTTCAAGCGTGGTTTGTTCGAGATGAACTTTGCAAAGCGCTCTCCGAATTTGATATAGATTGCTCTGAACCAACCCGGTGAATCATTGAGCATCCATTCTCGGAAAAGCAACCATGCAGGGTTGTGCGCTCCGTAAACCTCGCGTGCTACCCAGCAGAGCATCGCTCCTGTTGCAAAACCGCCCCCTAGCGAACCTAGTCCACTAAATATACCCGCTTGCGAAGATGCGCGGGCCGCTTGATCGGCAATCGCCATATTTGCGGCATTAGTTGCCTGGTTCTGTATAAAGCCCAAACCCGCTTCGGGATTGAGATATTGCGGACTCGACTGCAATCCGTATCCGGCTTGTCCAAATACGCTCTGTCCTTGTTGTAGTGCAGTTCCTCCTCCTCTGCCCAGTATCGCTTGGAACGGATCGAGCGAATCGCGATCTTCCATTTGCTGGATTCTCGAAGCGGCATCCAAGTATCCGAGGAGTCCTTGCATACGCAAGCTTTCGCGTAGTCTTTCGGAATCCATCTTCGTGCCTACGTTGAATTGATCCGCTCCCATTCTGCGCGTATCGTCCGCAGTTTGGATGCCCGCTTCCTGTCCAAGTACGGATTGTGCGAATGCTCGGTTTTGCATCTTGCGCTGATTGTCCTCCAGCACTTGTGCTTTTGCTTCCTCAATTGCACTTTTTTGGTCAAAGGTTCTGCCCATCAATGTTGCTCTAGCTCGCTCAGATTCATCAATCAACCTTCTCTCACGGTCAGTCAGTCCCTGACCAAGCGCTTCTTCGGCTTGCGTCATGAGTCCTTGGCGCAACGGATCTGCTTGCACGCCTTGGGACGCTACTTGGGCAGGGTCGGATATTCCGACGTCTCTAAGCAAGTTGCCCTTTTGTTCCTCGATGAGATCCTTCGCACCTTGCATCGCAGATTGCGTGCCTGGTTTGTAATCCTCCATGATGTCTTGGTACAGACCGGATAGGCGAGACACATCCTGTAGATCAGCTTCTCTTTGACGGGACAAACTTCCTCGTTGTATGTCCTCGGCTAACGTCGCAAGTCCTTTAAACTCTCCTTCTCTGAATCCTGCTTGATCATCCGTTTGTATGGTTTCGACAAAAGTATCCCCAACCTCGTCTGCAAGTCCGGCATCCACGTCTGCTTGCGTTGCGGTGCGTGTTTCAAATCTAGTGAGGTCGCGAGTGTCACCAAGGATGTCAACCATCCCGTCACCCGTAAACCCGCCCGGTATGGTTTCGGTTTGTCCTACCTTGCTTGGGTCGGTAATGATGTTGCCTTGGGCATCCTTGGCGAAACTTTTGATTTGACGATCTTCGTTTTTCCCAAATTCATTGTAATGATCACGCCCAAAATCAGCCTTGCTTCGACCTTTCGCTTGATCCGAATTGAATTGCTGAAGCAAGTCAGGGTTAGAATCGATGTACTGTTCGTAAACACTATCGGGAGCTACACTAGTTGTAGATGTTGCGTTTGCCTCGCTTGCTTGTTGTTTCGCTTGTTGCTGAACTTGACTAGTAAGCAAATCAAATTCACCTGTGGTCATCGGCCCAACTTCTTGTCCCCCCGTTTGCCCTATAAGTTTGCCTCCCGCATCGTAAATACCATAAATAGGCAATCTCCCCCCCCTGCTTCTCGCCCCGGTTATCGGGGTTGCCCCGGACTTGTGCAATCGGAACGAATGCCCACCAACTTGAGCAGTATCACCTCTTTGAGCAACAAGCTCATCCATTGATTGCGTAGAAGTTAATCGCCCCTGATCGTCATAAGTACCCGTGACTGCATCCGTCTCAGTCCCCAACAAGGTCTGCCTGAGAATATCCGTATCCATCTGCGCGGTTTTCTTGCGGATGCTCTCCTCAAGTGGTAGCAAGCTTTCCAAGCTACCTACGTCTGCAAAGTCACCTGTTCCCTTGAGGAACTCAGCTTGCGCCTTTAACGCTTCTGCCATCCCTTCCCCATAGGAAGGTTGCTCGGGATAATTAATATCGGGACTACTCATAACGTTCTTCTCCTAACTTGTTCGCAACTAAAGTATTTGACTGGTTTGTTCTTCACGCTCCTCATCCATCCGATCCATGGAAGTGGATAAGGCATTCGTTCTATAAATTCTTTTATCGCGCCCTCACCTACTGCGGTTCTGACGTACCATGCATCGGGATCTTTCACGTCCCATTGCGCGTCAGGGTTGCCCTGGTCGCGTCTTACGGGCTTGCCGAATATCAAGCTATGCGGAGTCTTGAACACGTATCCCCTGTCCATGTATACCGCAATGTCCTTGAATAGATCCGTTCCGATCTTCTCGTATAGTTCGAGCGCTTTGACCAATACGTTCACGTGCTTATCGTTGCTCCCAATGCCACTACTTTCCAATTCGATCCGTCAGATACCGCAACCGTTGCCGCACCTGAGTTTCCATCCGTCACGTATATCATCTGTCCGGCTGGGGATGCGGAGGGTACTCCGCTCACCGCATAGGATCGTAAAGTCATTATCGTTCCGCTTATCGTGCCTCCGGTCAGCGCAACCGCATTAGCGGCTTGCGTGGAAATCGTGCCTAGACCCAATGCGGTACGAGCGTCACTCGCATTTGCACTCCCCGTACCTCCGTTGGATACTGCGATGGGAGTTGCAACCGTGACCGTAGGTGTGCCTAGTTCGTTTAGATTGGCAGCCGTGACCTCAACGCCCGTGGCAAAAGTAAACCCTCTAGTGACTGAACTTGAGATTGCCATCTATGCAACCTCCGTTCTGATGTTCGCTCCATCTTGGATCGCATCCAAGGAGACGTGTCTAAAGCTCGGTCTGCCACTAGTAACGTTTATCTCGACTTGCGCCCCATACCCTCTTGTGCGTCCCGTACCGAAGCGTAGAAGGGCTTCCTCAGTCCCGCTTGCGGTATGGCTCAGGACGGTAGTCGAAGCGTCAGGATCGAGCGTATTGACCTTGATGTTAAAAGCATCATTGTTAACCGTGTTGACTCCCAATTGTCCACGCCTCCAACGCTTGACCTCCTGGTTACCCAAAGTGTATGCGCGAGTGACAAGTTTTCCTGCAATTGCGGTAGTGCCTGACTCGCTCGAACTTCCGATCTTTCTACCACTATCGTCAGAAGCGTTTTCTTCCATCAGATACCATCCCGTGTCGTTGCAAGCGAACAATCTGCGCTTCGTAGGATCGCTACCATGCGAGCAGACAACCCAATCATCCACGTGGAATGCCAAGCTTCCCGACATTGCAGGGTAACTGTCTACGCTCACCCAAGTGGAGGTAAGCAAATTATATACGAATATCGCATTAGGCACGGTAGAATTACCCGTAGGTACTGCAAGGTAGTACTTGTTATCATACACCACGCCACACGCTTTGTCCGCATGAGCGTAATTCACGTCCTCAAATTGATCTTGGATTTGACGGGTCATCGGAATCGTTTCTCCGGTAACCTTACTTATAGCTACCCCCAATCCCTTCGCAGGGTCAGTGCCAGGACTAAGCACGACAACTCCATTGTCACTCAAGAAGAAGGTTTGCGGGCCTGACTGAGCGATACTCTTGCGAGCTACGCACCCATGCTGGCGGGTGATCTCGTAAGTATTGGCGGCACTTACTGTCGCAATGTTGTTTATCATGTGAATGCTATTACGCATAAACACGATCAACTGGTCTTCTTGATAAGGAAAAAATCCTACAAGGAAATCCGCTGACCCCTTGTTGATTCTAAATTGCGCGTCACTTGGAGTATAGACATCCGTGTCCAACAAGTTACTCATCAAGATCGAGTACTTGGAATCAGTAGGTTGTGGAATGATAAGTCGGTTGCGGAAGAACACGCCAAAGTCGGTATTCGGACATTGTATGTTTCCACCACCTGGCGATGCGTTTGCCTTCACTACAAAATCAGTCGGGCTTGAATAGTCCCCATCCCATTCTAACGGGGTCTTGTTCTTGCCTCGAAACAAAATCAACTTCTCCATCGACTGCACGAAACTCGCTCCGTCTGCGGTAGCGACTACTTCCGAGCCGGGATAATCAATTGCAATGCCCGAATTGTTCGCGTCATTCCATATGATTGCTTTGTCCTTGGTTGCCACTACGACAAATTCTACGCCTGTTGCCGGGTCGCTGAATAGCGTTGATGCAAATACCTGTTCAGTCCCTGCTGAGTAAGTAAGCGTAACCGCGCCAGCAAGGAAGTCTATGCCCTTGCGCGTCTCCGCCAAGTCACCAACCAATCGCATATTCTCGGAAGTCTCTACGAATCCACCTTCGAGCGAGGTCTTCTCCTGGTACGAATCGATACCGCGAAATCCACGATCCCCCTCGCTAAGTACCTGATCGTCAAGCGATCCATATGAACGGTATCTGCTCATTTGCGCTTCTTGAACTCCTGCCAAAGTTTTACACCCATGAATATGATGGTGAGCGTACCCGCGACCACTCCAATCCATTCATGCAATGAACCCGAAAAGGTTGCGAGCGTTCCTCCTATTCCTATCAAACAATCCTTATCTATCATCGTCTTCCTCCGGGTGTGAAATAAAATCCAACGATCATGGGGAGGACAACGGTTGCTTGGAAGAGTGCAATATGTCCTGTTGTAACGACCAAAGGGGCTTGCTCAGCTGGAAAACTGAGGAGTCCGAAAAGAAACTCTCTCCGCCCTTCTCCTGTAATGTTTGTTGTACTGATGAGTGGTACGCTTGGGTAGACGGTGGTAATACAGGTGATGAACGCGAGCGTAGACATGCCGATAAGAGCAAGCATCCTCCTAGTAGCGCGAGTAAACGCACCGCCCGGGCCTGAGTTAAGACTCTTCTGATATTCAATTGCAAATTCATTGTTTCGCGCCTCCCGCGCCATTTCCATTTCGTACTTCTGCTGACGCGAATCCGTCATCGCTCCGAATACACCCTTGAGAATACTGCCCATTGCGGCAGACCCTCCCCCGGTTAAGAACAATGTCAAAAGCTCGAACATTAGTTTTCCGTCCCTCCGCCATTAACCCCGTACCTAAGATTGTCTACGTGTCCATCAATCTTATCCACCCTACCCTCAAGATGTTGGATCTTCATGTCTTGTTGAGCGTCAGCAGGGAGTGAACCGATCTCACCTCTTGGCCATTTTATTCTAAATTCCGAATTCAATTCGACCTCATGTTGCATCCTTTGCTGATCCATCTCGATTGTGTTCAATCGATTAACGATTACCGAGTATCCCCAAACCGCAGTTCCGACCAAGGCAATTACTTTGGCGGCAAATGCAAGTTGCACTTTGGCAGATGCGTTTTCGTTTATCTCGCCTTCTTCGCTCACTTCTTTCCTATTAGTTCAAAAATTCTCTTCACGTCTTCGCGCCGATCCTCGGCAAGCTTTTCGATGTTTCGGATCTTCTCGTAGTGGCGAGCTACTCCGATTTCCAACTTTGCGTTCTTAGCTTTTTGCACGTCCACGTCTTCCTTTATTCGCTTCAAAAAGAATCCGATTACGCTTACCGCAACGGACAATCCAAGAAAAATGTAGGTTTCCACCAGGTTATCCTCCCTTGAGTATTACAAGGGTTAATAACAATATGCCATCGGCAAGGAGTATCATGTGCGAGCGTTTCATTCGGGGGGAGGTAGTGACCAATCGTCTCCAGCAAGAATCGTGAGCATTTGCGAATGAGTGTAGACTTCTTTGCCGTAAAGAAAACGGGGTTTAGCGCCCTCGTACTTAACAAAAGTTTTATCTCCCGCAATGTTGTATCGAATAGTTTCTGACGAAAACTCCAACACTTGTGAAAAATCTACGGTACTCACTTCGTCAGCATCTATGATTACGTAATTCCTGCTCATGATGGTACATTGGAATCAGAGAGGTTTGCACCACTTGATGTTAAGTTCTCACTTCCGATTTGATCGTTGATCGTAGTGCCGGAGGAATCGTCACCCATTCTCCACCAACCGCTAGTATTAAAACCTGATGAAATGTCTATCGGACTCCCGCTATTGTACATCGCAGTCACTTCACTCGCAGACAAACCTGCCGAGTGAAAACTTATCTCGTCCATATTTCCTTGAAAATAGTATCCTGCGGAATGGTAACCGAAAGAAGAAATTTTAAATGCGCCTGACTCTGACTTACTGTTTTTTTCTACAGCGTTTATATACACCTTTTCTGTACCGCTGGTACGGGTGACTACTAAGTGAAACCACTCGTCTTCAGTATATGCGGATGAAATGGTAATGGCAACCCCGTAACCTCTTATCATAAGCGATCCCCCAGAGAGGAACGCGCGAGATGCTTTCGTTGTGTCTACAAAAATAAAATCCTGTGTATCAGATACTCCATAAAGCCACATTGACAACGCAAAGTCCGTAGTGCCGAGCGTAATGTCTTTGTTTCCTGCGGACGTGCCGAAGAACAAGTGATCATCTGTACCGTCAAATGATCCGCTGAACTGATTTTGAAATCCTCCACCTACTGGTCTGCCCGAAGATGTTGCAAGCTTCGCTCCGCCCAAGCCAAGCCCAAGCGATATGGTTGATTCGCCCACGCTTAGACGTTGTAAGCGATTACCGCACCACTCGTAAGGTCGATGCTCGTAAAATTGCCGTACAAAACCATCCCTGCGGACAAGGTGGTTGCGTCCTGTCCTGTGCAAATGTCATCGAGGTTTGTTATGTTGCTTGCTTGCGCGGCAAGCACGGAGTCCTCCGTTGCCTGGATGGCAAACCAATTGCCCGTATGTACCGCAGTATCGTTAATGTACTCCCCCCCATTAAGACCGAGTCCTCTGTATTCGCTTGTAGATGCCATGATGTATATTCCTTGTTATGCTGGTGACGCTATGGTCGTACCGTAAGTTTCGATTAAAATTGGTTGGGATTGTCCTTCTTGTCTTTCGAGCTTATCCAACTCGACTTGCAAAATTTGTTCCGCTTGTTGGAGCGCAACTTGCGCTTTCTCGGTTTGCCCGTCAGCAGTTAGCCAGTCGCTATATGCACCGATTATCGCATACTCAGAGAATACCCAAGGGTAGTCAGTCGCGCTTCCTCCATACGATGGGAAGGGTATTCTGTAATGTACCCACACCGGGCTTGTTGAGGAACGATTGGGCAAGATAGCTTCCCCATAGTCACTCGATCCCGTGACGTATATGTTTCTAAACGCGATGTCTGAAAAATTGCTACCCCCATAGGGGTCTTTGTCAGTCACTCGGAATACTTCGCTTATCGTAGTGCCAAAGTCCAGGTAACTGAGCATATTCGCAGTTGCAGTTGCTCCCGAGCCTGATCCTCCGCTAAAGCTTACCGCAGGGGCAGAGACGTATCCCGTGCCATTCGCAGTTACCGCAACTCCATTTACCTCTCCATCGCTATTGATAGTCGCAGTCGCAGTTGCCGCTCCCGCTACTGTAACGGTTGGAGCAGAAGTGTATGAAGCCCCCCCGCTACCCACGTCTATGCTCCTGACACGAAGATCAGGTATGATCTGCGTAAGGCGCGATACGAATGGCCATGCGGTGCGATCCCATGCCAAGCGTCCGAAACGATTGAAGCTACGTGTGGATGCGTCAGTCTCCGCGCTCAATAACGAGTCTACCCCAATCATTTGGGTCAAACTCGTCCGCATCCCGCTGACCGTGGTTACTCTCATGCTAGTCCCAAACCTCCATGAAAGGTCTTCTTGTCAAATGATTTGGTCTTCAATGCGGGATTGTCACGCAGGAATTCATTGACGAATTGTTTGTCCTGCCAACATCCAGGTTTGAACTGTTGCCATCTAAAGTACTCGCGTGCAGGGATAGTAGCTTTCAATTGCCCTACCCCATCCATCATTCCACCTTGTTCGTTCTCCTTGCCACATTCTATTTCGCGTTTCTTTGCCTCGTACTTTTCGAGGTCAACTTCGTAACGCAAATGACGTTCAAGGTTTTTCATGAACGTCGAACCGTTTCCTTCTTTCCATTTAGGTATGAAAATTTCGGACATAGTTGTTAAGGGTTAACTTGCCGTGTCGGGGCGGATCGCGAAAATAACACAAAAACGCGATCCAGCCCCTGAACAACGACAAATATATTAGCCTACGTCGTTAGCGCTATGCATTGCCAAGTACACGTCAAGCTCGCCTGCGGTAAGCGCGGAAGGCGAACCGGAAGAGGAGTTGGTGAACTTGATCTGCAAGGCATCAGCGGCTGCGGCAAAAGTCCCGGCAAGGGTCTTTGGTACTGCACCTTGAGCTGCAATGATCGGGCCAACTGCGGTTACGGAAGTGGACTCGATGAAGTTATTCGGGTCACCGTCCGTTCCCAATTCAGCTGCCAAAGCACCAGTACCAGTCATTGCGGTACTGACGTTGATCATAGCTTTCGAGATGACGAAGTCTGTTGGTGTGTTTCCAAGAGCAACGGTGACGGTATCGGAAGACCCTGAGCCTTCGTCAATGTCGGTGTAAAGGATCTTCCACTTGTGCGTGTATCCTTGTGCGCGTTCTTGGTTCGAGAGGACGCTCTTACGAGCGTTGTCGAGTGTTACGTCGGTATTAGCCATTATTAAATCTCCTTGATGTTAGATGGATTAGTTAAAGAACCCGTGAGCTTTTGGAGCGTAGCAGGCAAGTCCGGCAATGACGTCTACAAAACCTCTGCGTCCTCCGCCTTGGTCTTCCAACTCGGTAGCGGACTCAGCTTTGAGCGAGTGCATTCCGACGTATTCGGGATCAACGAGCAATCCGGCATCAGCGTCAACCGTGTCAGATCCGCTCGTCCGATTTACGAAAAGCGAA
>Ga0209645_1000238_pt1 | contig 29734 bp, 59 predicted proteins | sample ETNvirenome_6_30_FD_184070 | JGI IMG/M metagenome (GOLD analysis project Ga0209645, IMG submission 184070) | Marine viral communities from the Pacific Ocean - ETNP_6_30 (SPAdes) (version 2) | ecosystem: Environmental > Aquatic > Marine > Oceanic | place: Pacific Ocean | collected 2013-06-19
AGAGCGACTTCAGCTATAAAGAACTTCCCTTACGATCCGTATAAATCATCTACTGAGTTGTTTAAAATAATGTCTTCTAACATGTTTTATAATATTGCAATGCAATCTATTATGGCAGTAATAAGAGATTTTACAGATGATGAGAGTGATGAATGGGATAGAATGAATAACATAATAGAGTCTATGCAGACAGGAGAGTACTGGCTTAGGCAATTTGTTTCAGGAGGACTTACAACATATTTAGGTAAGTTTAAATTAATGGGTAAGTCTATTTCTTCTCTTGGTATAAATGCAATTAACAATATGGTTACGGATTTATCAAAAGACAGAAGAGATATAGACGGTATAGATTTTGATTATGTTTCCGAATCATTAAGAAAGAAAGGAGAAAAAACAGAGCAAATTTTATATAGCCCAAACCCAAGTGCTTTTGGTGGCTACGGAGACACTAGAGAAGCATGGAAACAATCATTCGGATCTCACGCTCAAATAGGTTTTGATCTTTTTGATGCTTCTGCAGGTATTATAAAATCTGATGATATTAAGGAACAAGCGGCTCTTGGCTCTTATCTAATGCAAGCTACAGTAGGCATGCCTTTAGCTAAAGATGTTAAGACTTCAGTTCCTCTATATAAAAAGAAGAAAAAGAAAAAAGGGAAGAATCAATTTGATTTTGACTTTGATTTCAATGTGGAAATACCTAACATTGATTTATAAATTACAAATTTTTCAAAATAAAATAATTATATTTGTTATAAAGTAAATTAGCTATGCCAGACTTTCAAATATCACTAAGAGATGTATCAGATGTTTTACAAGTATCATTGAATGGTACTAACACTGCTATATCTGTTACTGATCAATCAAATTACGCAACAAGCACAGAGCCAGGGCATGAATTGGCAGACTTTGCTACATTCAGAAGAATACTAATTACTAGACCTGACGGCACGACATACAACATGTCTTCTATTGGGGATGGAGATGTTGTTATTAATGCTGGCGATACAGCAGGAACAGATACATACACTATCTTATCTACTGATGAAGATGGTTTATGGACGTTTAAATTAACTTCAGTTCCTGATTGGAATAACGCTGACCAATATGACTTAGGATTAGACTTTGTTTATTACGGAGCTAAATTCTATAAAGCGTTAACCACTAATACAAACAAGCAACCAGATGTAGAAACTGCAGATTGGGAAGAGGTTACAGAATCTCAACTTTCATCTAAGTATGTAGTGACAGAGAAGTATGTTATTAAGGCGTTTGAGATATGTCCTTGTTTAGCAGAGAAATTAAAATTGTGGGCACAAGACTCCGCATGTAATGTATGTGAAGAATCACGTTATTCAAAAACTGTATTAGACTTGATAAGATACGATAAGTCAATTCAAGGGCTTATGAATCAGCAAGCTTATGCAGAAGTTACTAATGTACTTAATGCTATGAAAGCTATATGCCATTGTTAGATAAAGATACAGTACTTGAGAGTCACTTTCCTGTTTTTGCTAAAAGGCAATCACAGATAGCTCTTAGAGATACATTTGGTTTACATGATTGTGTAGGTAAAAGCGATTGCTATATTAATTTAGAGTTTGCTATTATGTATGTTTTCGATGAGGTTGGTACGGGTAACTTAACAGACGAAGAGATTAATGATATTTTAAGTGTTTTACAAAAATGAGTTGTACAAGTTCTACTACAAAGTCATCAACTATTATAGCTACATCTAATGTTCAGACATATGATGGTTCAGCTTTAGGTATTGTTTCATTACCTGGCTCTCCATCTTTAAATGATGCGATTGAAGCTATTGATGCAGCAATACAGACGGTTAATAATTCTGTTGCTAATGATACATCAGAAATTACATATAACGGTTCTCTTACTTTATCTTGCATCACATTAACTGCAGGAGATTTAAACAGTATTCTTTCTCAGTTAGCTACAGCGATATGTAATAACTCTACTGCTATAACTGGATTAAATTCTTCTGATATTAATTATGACGGATCTCTTGGTGGATCTAACATAAATATAGTTCTAGAGGGTCTTGATAGCGATATAACGGCTGTTGAGGAAGGTTTAGTTACTAAGCCTAGTGCTGAAGATACAGAAGGGTCTTTCAATGCTATTGCTGACAATGGATTCATAAAGGATGATGGGTCTGGAGCTGTCACTGATGCAGGTGGTCTAACCATTGACGTGTCTGCTGGATCGGGAGGTAAGACAGAGGGTGTTGGTTCGGATGGTAAATTCATCTCAAGAGATCCTGAAACAGCTTTCCCACTTGATGCTACTAAAGATAACTATATTGATATTAGCAGCACTGATTTAAAAAATACTTCAGTTACTATTGGTAACCCAGCACCTTCACTTGGTACTGGATATGTAAGATTAGCTAAAGTTGAGACTGATGCAACAAGTGTTGTTTCTGTAACAGACTTAAGAGATACAGCGTATGTAGATACTAATCAATTATTTGACGATACTGTAACTACAACTAAAATTGCTGATCTTAATGTAACTGGATCTAAGTTAGAAGATGTTGTTACTGGAGCTACTCAAGGAGATGCTGATTTCCTTACTGTAACTTACGATAATAAAGGTAGAGTTACTGCTGGCGATTCTAAGATAAATATTGGAACTCTTCAAGACGGAGATGTTTTACAATGGGATAATGCCGCAGGAGATTGGAAGAACCAACAATTAGATCAGTCTAGTGTAATCCTTTCTAAAAAATTAACTTTATCTTCTGCTCAGATATTGGCATTAAACACTAGTCCTGTTGAGCTTGTTTCTGCACCTGGAGCTGGTAAATATGTAGAGATATTAACTTTAACTTACAGATATAATTGGGGTACTGCTGCATATGTTACTAATGATGATCTTCATGTAAGAGCAAATGGAGCGTCTGATTCTCAATTCCAACAATCTAACTTTTTTGCTAAAACAGCAAACGCATTTAGCTCAATAAATAGAAATGCTGGAACAACAACTACAGTATATGTTGAAGATGCGGCAATTGAATTAATAGAGCCTTCAGGAGATCCTACAACAGGGGATAGTACTGCTGACTTTTATATAACTTATAGAATAGTAAATTTATAATAAAATAAAATATGGGATTACAGGCATTGAACGTTGACTTATTTAAAAAAGCAGGAATAGCTGGAAAGTATTCTTATGCTACAGGTGCAACGTCTTGGACTACAGATAATTTAGAAGAGTTTGAATACGTTTCTTTGGTATTTGAAGTATCGGGTGTTTCGGGTGTAGACTCAACTTTCACAATTGAAGAATCAATTGATGGAGAAGTTTACAGTGCTGTAGAACATTCAGCTTTAACTAATGGTGTAGTTACTATTGGTACTTCAGCAGAGATTCATGTATTTGACTTTTCTCCATGGGCAAAGAAATATATTAAAATCTCCTTTGATCCAGGAACATCATCTGGAGCAATTGATAGTTTGAGGTTTTTAGCTAAACAATAATGAGTACAACTTATTGGTATCACATACCGGAAGACAAAGGATCTACTGAGGAAAAGCAGGATGATATTATCCTAGAGCTTACTGGTTCTCAGAGAGATATAGACGTTCAAGAAGTAACTACATCTGGCAGTACGAATGCTGGTTTACAGAGTGTTAGTTTTCTTTTCGAAGGTAACGGTGGTACTTTAGATGGAGTGTCTGTTCCTAATAAATACTTTGGGAGCTTTAGTCCAAACGGAATAAATGACACTTTATCTTCCATAAGTTATACACCGCCAACAACAGGTAATAGAAGAATTATAATAACATCAGTATCATAATGGGAGCAACTCAAGGCATAGCGATTGATAGAGTAAGTGGATACGCACAAACAGGAGCGTTTGCAGGCAAGCCATTAACTAACAATTATGTTTGGCAACCAGGAACGGGTATAAGCTACACACAAACGGATGTAGACAATGGATTATATAAAGTATTTTCTTTAGATAATGCTGTTCATTTAGCTGTAGATAATCCTTATTGGAATACTCCTGATGTTACGGGTTCGCCTAATGTTGATTTATTTAACGGTTATGCTTTACCCGATGGTGTTACAAGTTTAGTAGATTATACTTACGACTTTGATACTGAATATCCTGGATCTACGGGCACGGGGTTTGAAGGGTCAACTGGTCGTATTAGACTTAACGACTTACAATACGGAGATAAGTTAAGAGTTAGATTCGATTTTAACGCAATACCTCAAATAGTTAACACAACTATAGAACCTGCGTTATGGTATTCTAATAGGGATGATAATGATAATATTACTTTCACTTTTCCTTTAACTTCTTCGCCTATATTCTATGGAAGTGGAACGGTAGGAAAACCTTTTTTAAATAGAGTTGATATTTCAGCTTGGATTATTAGTAACGAAGATGTTAACGCTTTAACTCTTCCTGCTATTAAATCAGATAACCCCGTAATAATACAACCATTAGGACTGTTAATAACTGTTATTAGATAATGCCAACAATAAAGATAAAAAGAAACGAAGCAGGAAACTGTATAACCTTTGAAGGTTCGTCAAATCCCGTTTATTGGAACTCGTGTTTAAGTGGCGAATTAGATTCTTCTGATAATACTTTAATAAACGTTGTTAACGATGTTATTACAGCTCAAAGTGGTACTACAGAATACGAATTTTTTAGAATACCTTACACAGATTTTATAGACGCTGACGGTAATTCTTTTGCGACTGCTCAAGATTGTGCTGACTACATAACTCAAGAAGCTAATGTATTAGGAAGTATAGGCGAACAAATAGCAACGCCTTCAGATACTTTTAATTTTTACTTAGATGCTAAAGACAACACTGTAATAATATCTACGGGCGATTACTTCCCAGTAAACACGATACAAGCTACTTTACACACAGATAACACTTTAAGAATTGTGTCTATTGTTGGCGTTAAAACTTACTATAGCAATATTAACTTGGCTAATGTATCTATAGATAATACTTTATTGACGGGTACGGAAGCACAGAAAGTAAACGAACTAAACGCTTTATTCCAAAACTCTGGAAGTACAATGGGTCAACTTCCTAGTATAACAAGTTCTTTAGCGGTTAGTTTAACAGCGGGGGATACTTTAAACTACGAATTAACAGCAGACTACGGAGTAGGCTACGAGTGGGATTTATCAAATGTTAGCGGTATTGTAAACGTAGAAGGAAATCTTAGAAAAATTATTGGAGGTTCTAATTTGCCAGGAGGAACTTATAACATACCAGTTAAAGCAATAAACTATAACGGGGAAGATTCTCAAACAATAGTCTTAACTGTTTCTAGTCCGTCTTTTTCAAATACTAAAAGTATTCAATTTAATAACCAAGATTACTTAGGAGCTAACGCAGCATTGTTAGATGCAACATTAGGAAGAACGGGTAACGGTTCAGGCTCTTCTGATGCTTGGTCTATTAGTTTTTACTTTAAAGCAGGAGGTAGTGGTAATCAAGCACAAACTATTTTTTACTTTGGTTCTAACGATGTAGCTAACGGCAATCATATTAGAATATATTGGAACGGAGCAAACAACTCTAGAGAGCAGTTAATTCTACAATACGGAAGTACAAACAATAGACTAATATTAAAAACTCCCGTTAATAGTTTACCTAACAATAGTGGTTGGAATCATTGGTTAGTAACTTATGACGGAGGTACAACTGGGTCGGGTAGCGCACAAATAAATAACTATTATTCTAGATTTAAAATATTTAAAAACGGAACTCAAATATCTACTATTAACAGTAATAATAACTTCGGTAATACAACTGCTTTAAGCGGTCAGAATTTAAGAGTAGGTAGATATAACAATAGTGGCTATATGAGAAGTAATTGCGTAGTTGATGAGTTAGCAATATGGGATAGCGACCAAAGTGCAAATGTATCTAGCATTTATAATAGTGGAACGCCTTTCGATTTATCAACATTAACAGCACAACCTAGACACTGGTGGAGAATGGGCGATGGAGATACTTTCCCAAGCCTACAAGATAGTGGGACGGCTGCTAATTGTGTTTTCATTATGAATAACATGACAGCTTCAGATATTATTAATGACGTACCTTAATAAATAATTATATAAAAAAATCAATATGGCAACATTTTATTACAAAATACCAGAAATAGGAGGTGGATCAGGCTCTGATACCAACTTTGCTAATGCCGATTTAACTTTTGACGCTGATAGAACGCATGACCTAGCTGGTTACAACGTTACTTTAGACGATGCTGCAAATACGTCTAAGTTTAGTATGACTGTACCTAATATAGGTAGTGGCAACAGAGAGATTTTTACTATACAAGATAGAGTTGCAAATAGTGGGTATTTTTTCAGTAAAGGAGGTACTCAATTTGAGTTCACAATCAAAACTGCAGGAACAAACAAAATAAAGTTAAATGGAAACCAAAACGGATCACTATCAGTAGGTTCAGCTGTCTATCTAGGCGGTGGTTCATCAGACCAAGCATACGTATTAAACAATCATCTAACACTAGGAGGAAGTAATAGTAGTTTCAACGGGCGTTTCGGAGTTCGTGGTATGTCTATGTTTACAGGTACAACTTCGGGATCTTTTGCAGAGACAGCACTAGCGACAGTACATGTAAGAGGAATAGGTTCTACTTCAGCAACTACGGCTTTGTTAGTTGAAAATAGCGCGGGTACTGATTCTTTAGAAGTTAGAGATGATAATGTAATAATAATGGCGAATCTTCCAACGAGTTCAGCAGGTTTACCAACTGGTGCTTTATGGAATAACTCAGGAGTAATAAATATAGCATAAATTTAGTATCTTTACTTTAAATATATAACGATATGGCAATAACTTATTTTGTAATAAACGAAGAATTAACTACATCTAGCGGAATAGATGTAACGGGAGCGCATGTAGACATGGATTTCCATGTTGGAAAATTAGCGTCTCAAGGAGTGGTAAGCGTAGACATTCCTGCATGGGCAAATACTCAAGCAATTAGTGATAACGCTGAACCTGTTTACTTTAGAAAAAAGGGAACTTTAGATAAAGTAGGAGGTATTTCTAGCTATGCTTTAACAGCGGAACAAATAGCTAAGATGAACTTTTTAAACGGAGATTATAAAGACGTAGCAAAAGACATTTTATCTGACGTTCTAGGAATTGATAAACTAAAAATATCAGACGTAGAAATATGAATCAAAGAGAACGTATAATAGCATCGCTAGACGTATTTAATGTATCTCAAAGAGGTAGGAAATACGTTATGGAGGCTCTTGATTCTACTGAATGGAACTGGCAAGAAGACTGCGATGGATGTACGTTCATAAGTGAAAATTGGGAAGGCATCTATCCGCCTTGTTTAGTTCACGATTATATGTGGTTAACAGGAAAAGGTGGTTATCAATCTGACTTAATCTTTTTAGACTTAATGTTGGAATATAAACTGCCAAAACTTAAAGCTTATTTTAGGTTTTTCGCTGTAAGAATAGCCTGGGTTTTGTATTATAAGAAAATAAGATAAACATGGAAAATGATTTAAAGGATTTAATGGTAGTATTCGGTATTGCTAGAAGAGAGTTAGCAAATGAAAGAGAGCAAGTAAAACACTTGATACTTCTAGAAGAAAGGTTGTTAGAAGTTTTAGGTAAAATAGTAGAGGAAAAAGAACAAATTAAGTAAATGAAACATAGAAATAAATCAATAGATTAAATCTAATTAATAATCGATTATAAAATGGGGGTCATCAAAAAGCTCCCATTTGATCGATAAGAATATTTATATTTGTTATATGGAGTCAGTTATTTCGAATTTAATACAAGCGGTTGATAATCCGTGGTTAATTTCGACAGTAGTATTAATTACTATCATTGTGTGGTTGACTAAAGATGGGTGGGTATCTTTAATTAAAAAGATAGATGTCAATAAGATAAACTTCTCCTTGAAGAAGAAGAATAGTTTCACTTATAAGATACAAGATTTAAAGAACCATGATCTATTCACTACACTAGAAGCTCTTAAGAATACTAAGATGCCAGATTTTTACCATGGAGAAGATTTAGACAGTAGTAAGTCTAAGATATTTTCTGACTTCATTAGTTGTAAGATGGAATCTACTAAAGAGAACATGATGAGTATCTCGCAAAAAGCTAATAACGAGATGAGCAGAATGGAACTTAAGAACCATGTTCACAATTGTTTTATAGAATGTAATCTCGGTCTTGAGAAAAGATTGAAGAACAAGTTTATGGCTAACAATCTTACTGAAGAGCAAGCTATTAAAGTTATTAACAAGTTCTATGAAATAAGAGGAGAGGCTATAAAGAAATACAACGAAAGAATAGATAGTATATTTGCTTGTGATTTTTACGAGAACAACTTTCAGTTGATACTATCGCTATATGAAGTAATCGCTTTTGAAGTAAAAGATATTGTTGAGGACAGTCACGAAGCTTTCAGAGACATCAATGGTATGTTCTTCAAACTAGACTATAGAATGAATGTATAAAATATCTTATCGAAATATAGACGTAATTGCTGAGTATGATTTATCATGCATCAAGAAAATAATACCTAACTTTTGTACAATAAGCCCTACAATTATTAATTATATAATGGGCAATGAGACAGGTGTGATATTAACTGACGGGGAGAATACGCTGCATTTCGAGGAGGATAATTTTAAAGTGGGGTTCGTAGCTTCAAGAGAAAAGAAACCTTGCGACAAGCTACGAGAGATAGCTCATAGAGAAATTTTTAACCTATATTAATACAAGAACAAAAGAAATGGCAGATTTTAAACAAGCCCACAGGCTAACGTTAGCAATTGAAGGTGGGTATTCTAACGACAAAGACGATCCAGGAGGAGAAACATTTAAAGGTATTGCAAGAAACTATCATCCAACATGGGAAGGATGGGAGATTATTGATAATATAAAAAACAAACCTTGCTTTCCTCAGTGTGCCATGGCTAATCACAACTTAACTAAATTAGAGAACAGCTTTTATAAGAAGAAGTTTTGGGATGTAATGAAGTTAGATTACTTAGTTAATCAAAGAGTGGCAAACGAGCTATATGACAGCGGAGTTAATATTGGATGGAGAAAAGTAGCTAAATGGTTTCAAGAGGCGTTAAACCTTCTTAATAGAGACCAGAAAGACTACAATGATTTAGTTGTTGATGGTGCTATTGGAAACAAATCACTAGAAGCTTTTAAATCTTACATGAATACAGGTAAGTTTGGATCTAGAAGTAGAGATAAAAATGAGCAAGTAATAATCAAACTTCTTAACTATTATCAGATTCATCACTATGTATCAATAACAGGATCAAAACCTAAGTTCGAGAAGTATATTTACGGATGGATTTTCAACAGAGCTTAGTTGAAAACTTTTGTATAATAAAGCAAAAAGCCCTCACAAAAGAGGGCTAATCACAATAATTAAATATGAAAAAATGAAAAACTAATCTTCTTTAACTGCATCAGGAGATTTCATTACAAGAGCTGTAACTACACCTAATACAATACACAAAGATCCTGCAGCAAACATATGGTCGAAACCTTGTGAGCTGCCAAGAAATGTTAACCCGGCAGTCATTAAACCACCTCCTCCTAATAACTTGAATGTTCTTTTCGAAGACAAGTTACCAGAAGCATCTTTAAATATTCCAGGAACAACCTTTGCAAGGCTATTCACTGTGTCTAAAATTTTGTCTAATCTATTCATGATAATAATTGATTACTATAACCAGTTGTTAATTGTTGTTTTAACATTATCCAATCCAGCTTCACTTCCATCAACATCAGTACTAGCCCATTGACCTACTCCAGCACCTACTGATAGGTCTTGACAATCGAACTTAATCTTCTCTCCATTTACATCTACCTCAACAGTTGTCTTATAGTCTCTGCCTTTATTTAATTTAGGCGTTGACTTTGATCTTACTGACTTCACAGAATTTATGTGAGCCTTCTTGTAGTAGTTCCAATCAGATCCGTTATGAGATATAGCTATATCGTCATTGTAAGCTGCATCAATATCTGATCCGTTTGTTAAATAAATCTCCATATTATATTACATTTAATTTTTTATCTAATTCTTCTGCTGTAGGCGAAACAACTACAACATGATTTCCAAATTGCGGATGTCTAACACTTAGTGATATAGTTGTTAAAGGTTCGTGACCTTCAGAAGAGTATTCTCTCCAATCAACAATGTGCTCAACACGTATTCTATGGAAGCCATATCTTCTTTCACTACCTTCAGTAGACTTTAGAACTCGTTTTACTTTAATAAATCCTTCCATAATATACAAATATAAGAAAAAAAAGAAACCCCCCGCTATTAACGAGAGGTTTTTAACAAAACACATATATCCTTTAAACCTATGAAAACGTAGTTGGGTATCAGAAACCCAGGTAGGATACTACAAATATAATAATAATTATTTAATTGGAACAATTCTAAATTCAGCTCTTGGATTATCTTTATCAACAGCTTTATTAGCTATTATCTTTATACACTTGTTATCGTTCTTAATTGTTTTAGTTTTCTGTAAGCAGTCAAGCAGTATCTTTAATGCATTATCGATATCCGATCTGTTGCTAGGATAGAAAACATCTACATGGAACTCAAACCATGTATCAATATTTAAACTTCTTAGTGATGGGGGTAGCTGAATATAGAAGCTCTCTTCGTATTCCTTTAGATTTTTCTTTTTAGCTAACCTAGAAAACTTACCGTTACTTACTATCTGATAACAGTTAGATTTACTAGGTACTTTGCCTTTAATTATTGCACTCACTGGCGAGTCTGTTTCTTCAAATTCTAATTCCATATGTTCTTAAATAAAAAAGGAAGCACTACTTGTACTTCCCTTCAAATATACGGAATATTTTTAATACTAAGATCCGCAGCCAACACACTCAAATATTGACAGCTCTTGCTTCACTCCATTTAATTTCATTTCTAACGAATGGATTTCATCTTTAATATCCATATCGTTAAATAGGTTTCCTGTTAATTGTGATTTTAGGTCATTAATTCTGTTTTCTATTTCTTGTCTTTCCATGTAAAAAAATTTAAAATGTTTTAATAAAAAAGGGCTTTCAATATACGATTAAAAACCCTTACAAAAAAGTTGTTTATTTTAAGTCTCTGATTTAGAGAGTGATTAATTTCTCATCATTTCTATAATTGAAAGAGATATTATATTCATAGCTATTATAAACATCATAGCTATTATCATTGCTAGTATTGGAGCTATTGTTCTGATGAAGTTATCGTAATTCCATTTCATATATTATCTACTTTTTGTTTGTTGATTGCGTACTTATATAAGAGATCCTTTTTAACTAGGAAAGCTCTCTTGTATTTAGAGTCTCCCTTGCCTATAAATCTACTAGGTTTTAAGTTATTATCCTTGTCCTTGAGACACTTCTTAATATCATCTGTATTAAACCATATTAAGTATTCTCCATCATACCATACCCAATAGTCTGCCTTAGTAGTAGAAAGAGCTGATGGTTTCCCATCAAACTCAAACTCTACTAATATGTTGCCCGTATATCTTGACTTCTCATCAGACTTAACTTCAACAGATTTATCTATCTCAGGTATGTATATATCGTAGTCTTTAAAGTATCCATCAATCTTATGTGCTTTAGGATATTTTAACATTATAATTGCAAGGACTATCTTCTCAATTACCTCCCCTCGTTTTAGGTCTCTATTAAATGTGTCTTGTGGATTAGTCATTGTTTAAAAACTTTTTTATGTTTGGCGGAAAATAATCTTTTCCTTTTAAAACTTTACCATCATTTCTGTAGAGCACTTTACCGTCTTCAAGTTTGCTCATGTTTGATTCATGAATCTCTTTAAACACATCCTCTATAATGTGTTGCATACCACACGATAGTATAGTTCCCATTAAGATATATAACTGATCCCCTAAAGCATCTGCTATTTCTACTATATCGTATTTGTCACAAGCCTCTAAGAACTCTTCATTCTCTTCCTTCATTAAGTCATACCTAAGCCTTGCTTGTGCTGGCGTTAAAGTCGTTGGTCTTGTTGTAAAGTCTTGACCGAATACAGTCATAAACTCTTCTACTGCTTTAATTTGTTTTTCCATGATCTAATCTTTTTTTAAGTTTTCTCTTGCTTGTTCACAATAAGCTTTAACAGCCATACTATCTCTATTGTCTTTCTCACTTTTTAAATAACCAGAAAACAAACAACAATAGTTTGCTAGGTCTTGTAAAGTATCTAGAGCTGACTCATCTTTAACCTCAAGAGTTCCTTTCTCTACAAAGGATGATATTCTTTTTAGTTTATCAGACATCCTTGTTACAAACCCTTGTTCTGTTTTAATACCAAACTTCTCCACTGTAGTAAAGTTAGCGAATGGATCATCACTAGCTCCAGTATAATCACTGTTTTTCTTTTGTGAAATTTCTTGGCACTGTTTAAAAAATTCTTTTTGAAATTCGAAGTACTGTTCTTTGTTCATGATATTTGTTTTTAAATTATAAATTAATCCAATAGTCATCTTCATCCTCGATATCAGGAAACTCCTCATCTATCTCAGATCTTTTTCTTATTTGTGATTCAGGAAGAACACCATCTCTTCCTTCTTTTATTCCTATAGTTCTTAGAGAGTTATCAACAAACATCATGTCTCTATCATCTCCAACTTGTTGAGTCATATTATATATAACCTCTCCAATAAAAACTGTAGTATTAAGAACTTTGTTCTTTCCTTTTATTCTTTCTATTCTTCCTTGAAGTTTACCTGTTATAGATACGAAATCTCCTTCTGACCAGGTTTTAACTTGCTTTACTTTCTTGCCATAAAGAACGCACTTTAAAGATTCCCATACAGTTCTATATTCGTTCTTACCTTTCTCCTCATTCCATCTAGAATACTGAGTCATAGAATCTATTACAATAACTATCTTTTCTGTCTGTCCATCTCGATGCCTAATATATAAAGTTTTATTCGGTATCTTCTGTACTATTCCTGATACATGGCAAAAGTTCATACTCTATTTCTTTTTTGTTTTAATACACATCTCATGCAGTAGTAACCAGTTCCTCCAGTTACTTTAACTACATATTTCTTAAGTGATCTAAACCATAAGAATCTTATGTTCCTACATTTAGAACAATATCTTTTCTTGATTTTAAATTTCATAATTAGTTTCTCCTAGCTTCTTTAGGTATTTAAAGTTCTTAATTCTCATTCCATTATTCTCCAAAGCTTTCTTGTATTTAGCGTCTGTAAGAAACTCTTTTGCTATCCTTAATAGTTTAGATTTATTTCTTAAGATAACGTCTCTGAGCTCTTCTTCAGGCTCTCCAATAAAGGATGTTTTAAATAACCTAGGATGTGTTTTGATTTCTTCTACTAATCCTGTCTGTTTATTTCTTTTCTTCCCTTCTATAAAATACATTTGAGCTTCGATAAAATATATCGATCTCTTTCTTTTCATTTTAATATACTCTTATAACTTCCGAATACATATCTTGATCGTAAGTTTCTGTTCCTCCGTTGTATGGTTTTAAAATCCAACCTCCTTTAACATCTCCATTATACTCTACTTCTTTACTTGCTAGAATATTACTCTCTATATCTGAAACATAATAGAATATTTTTCCTCTCAAGTAAAATATATCTAGATAATAATTCTGATTAAAGTCGATATCGCATAATTTATAATTCTCAACTATCTCGTTAGTTCCTAATTTTTTTCCGTTGATCCAGAAGTAAGCAAACAATTCAGCTACTCCTTCTCCTGGTACTGACCTCCATCCGAATTGAAATTCATTTTGATGGCGAGGATAGAATCCATATGTTAGTCCTGGCAGTTTATTTATTTGTTCAGCAGCTCTTGAATGTTGAGGTGCTTCGTAATAACAAGATCCGTAAAGATTAACTATGAAAGACACTCTCTTTGTTCCTAAATGAAATCTAGGAAATAACCTATTTGAAAAATGTCTTCCTGCTTTAATCTTATATATCATTACCAGTAATCTTTAATCGTGTTATATATTCCTATAAAAAACATTAACAGCACACATCCTCCACATAGATAGATGAAGTACTTTCCTATGCCCTCAATGAAGAACTGAAGGATAAACCCTAATATCATTAGGGCTAGATTAATCTTTACCCACGATGGTGTCTTGTGCCACATTGTCTCTTTGTTTAATTTGTTTTAAAAAATCATTTAACTTTCCTGAGCTGTATAACCCTAATAAGATACTCATATCTTCAGAATTATCAATGCTTAATTCGATTAATTTGTCTGACTTTTCTCCTATTGATTCTAATACTTCTACACTTGACTCAGCTAAATTAGATTCATACTCATCAAGGAATCTGTAGTTAGTTCTAATTAAGTTGTCTAACCTCTTCTTAATCCTTTCGTATATCTCATCATTAGCTTTCTGAACATTCTTTCTTGTTGCTCTGTTTAATGTGGTGTCTTTAACTTTTAAGTCTTCTTTGATGCCATCTAAATGATCTCTATAGAAAGCTTCTAGGTGTGCCATTGCTTGATTAAGATGCACGGCAAATAAAATTCTGTTGTTCTGCTTGTTCATATAATTATTTATTTTCGTAAGGTACTAATTGCTTATAAAATTCCGGATCTAAATCTTTAATCTTTTCTTGAAGAGAGTCATACTCTTGATCAATCTCTTGCCACTCTTCCGGTGTAGTATCAGTTCCAGTTCCTGCCATAACAGAAGACATCTTTTTTAATATGTCATCTATTTCTTGTCTTACTTTCTTGTCCATATAGTACTTAATTTTCGCTCTATCCATTAGTTGTTTATTATCATTCGAAGTTGCTCTCTAACACCTTCATCTCCATTAATTAAATTGTCGATTGCAGCAGCTTTCTCTACTTCATCAACGTTCATTTCAGCAGTACTTAATACATCTTCAATCTCTCCTTTATCAGATAGTAAAAAGTAAATCATCTCAGCTTGCGTGTTGTCTAAGTCTGTTCCGAATAAATGAGATAGACTAATTCTTATTTGTTTTAAACTCATGTTCTTAATTTTATTCGAATATAATAAATTTCTTTTAATGATGCTTCCATCATTAGTTAATAAATCTATTTTACCTAGTATATTAAACTGCTTCATAGCTTTGATAAATATTCTCTTACTTTATTCCAATACGATATTCTCTCTTCATGGTAGTGACTATCTAGATATTCATCTAAATCCTGGAGCATTGTATCAACTGCAATTAATGCTGCAATTTTTGCATTAGATTTATTGTCTTCTTTACAATCACTGTACATGGAATCATTCATATTCACATACAATTCATAAGCTTTTATTTCTTCTTCTTTCATAATTAAAATGGTGTTTCTTCGTTATAAAAACTTTCATCTATTTCAGGTCTATGCTTTGACATTGATCCTGCAGAATAATATTCTTGTTCGGTTATTTGTTCTGTTTCAGTTAAATTAAGTTCGGGTTCTCTATCGGGAGCTTCAATCAACATCTTTCTGTTTTTCTTTCCTCCAAACTTGTAATACCTTCCATTGTCTGTATCATACATCATGTTAACTGACTTACCTATATTGCCTGAACCTTGATGCTTGAACTTTGCTTTAAGGTTTTTAATCTCCGTATGACCTGATCCGTCTTCTTGGAAGTGTCTGTATACAGCTATACCGTTATGCGTTTGATCTCTGAAATCCCCTGAACCTTTTACATCATACAGGCTTGGCATCTCATAAGTACCGTCTTCATTCTTCTTCATCTTTGTTGGATGAGCAACCAAGAATATGTGAACCCTGTGTGCTTGAGCAAAAGCTGTAAGCCTTCCAAGGATATCACTAATCTCTCCTAAAGAATCAGGAGAATTTCTTCTGACTTTATTAAATGCATCAATAACAAATATGTTTGTGCCGTAATTAAATATTTGTTCTTTAAACTTCTTGAATATCCAATCCCAGTTAGCTGACTCATCCTCATCAGGAGTAGTCAATACGATTCTGTCTTTAGACCAATTGATATATTCTTCTATCTCATCAACACTCATTCTATTTGGATGACCCATTTCAAATGATTTACCTACAAACTTCTCAGCCAATACAGCTTGATGCGAACTCATTGGCAAATGCTCAGGAGAAAAGAAAGAAACTTTCATGAAGTCATAAGTTTTAAGAAGACTTATAACATACCACTCTAACCAATTACTTTTTCCGTGAGAAGGTATTCCAGTGACTGTAGTTAGCTGACCAGGTAGTATTGAGAATATCTCATTAAACTCATTCCACTCTTCTCCTGAAGGCTTATAAGTTTGTTCAGCACCCTTTCTATAGTAGTCAAGGATATCGTCTTTTAAATCTAAAGCACTGAATGTTCCGCTTATTGGATACTTAGTAGGATTGTCTACGCACTTCTTAAAGTTTATTCTGTCTTTTATTATCTGATCATTGGCATCTTTGTGGTTGAAGTTAATCTTCTCACATCTCCAAGCACCAAGTCTTCTAACTAAATTATCTTCAAGCTCTCTTCCTGGCTCATCATTATCAACGGCAATGTAAAACTTTTCAATACCTTCCAAATCTTTCTTACAAGTATCGAATATGTCGTTTAAATCTTTAGCTCCATTAGGTACAGAGATACAGTTTTCAATTCCCATCTCCCAAAAAGCTAACTTATCCATCTCTCCTTCTACAATGTAACAGTGATCGTGTCCTGATACATCATTGATTCCGTAGAATATTTTCTTAGCGTTCTTACATTGGGTAAACTTTTTGTTTGCTGATCTATACTTCTTGTTTACTACAACATCTCCATAGAAATAATTAAACACTATGTTGTTTACGTTCTTCTTAAGACTTGGCTGATAGTATTTCTCTTCAGTTATCTTGCAATCAATTAAAGTCTTTTGAGATAATCCTCTCTCTTCTTTAAACCATTTAACCATGTTGTCTGATAGCTCAGTATAGTTACGCCATGATTGATCAGGTAAAGTGTATATGCTTTCTTTCTTTGATGATGTGTTGTCACAATTCCAACACTTAGCAACACCCTTATCTAAATCGACACTCAAACAAGGATCACTTTTCTTTTTTCTTGTATGCGAACAGTGTGGGCATGTTGTCTTAATGCTTCCACTTGTTTTTCCGTTTGGGATTTTAATCTCTTCCCATAAAATAATATTTGCCATAATCTAAAAAGGAGATTGAACCCTTGGTTTTGTAGGTTTGTTAATTTCTTTTTCTGATTTCTTGTTTTCTTCTCTTCTATCTTTTGCCAACCATTTATTAATTGTTAAATACATTGATTTATATTCTTTATATTTCTTTGGCAATCTTGTAACATAATCTTCAAAGTTATGGCAAGCTAAATCAATTTCAGATACAGAGTATTTTGTTTTTAGTTTTTCAAACTCTTCTTTCGTAATAAAAAACTTATCATCTAATCTATAAAATAATTCTTTATTATCATTTACATTATCATTTACATTTACATTAACATTTACATTACCATTTACAGTTGGATTTCGTTCCGTTTCGTTAGATTTCGTTGAACGCTCGTTAACGCTCGTTGAATTTCGTTCCTTGTTTTTTCTTCTAGCTTCTGCAGATCTCTTACCTGCTTCAACCCTTTGCTGTCGCTGGTTTTCCCACTTATTAAGATCATCCTTTAGCTGATTTTTAATCATGGTAAACGCTAAATCTACAAACGGATCATCAGCTTCAGGGTCGTTATCATTAACATATTCAAACACATGTTTAATTAATTTTCCAGCCTGTTCATCTGACAATTTTGAGAATATTTCTTTTTGGTTTGAGTACAAAATGAAACTCTTTTTACCTTCAGCCATACCTAATTTATTTACGTGTTACGATTCTATAACACTGTTAGTAAAATTTTTTATTTTAAAATATCTTTTAACTTCTCTTTAATGTGATCAGGCATTTTTCTTTCTCCATTCAAGTACATCGAAAGTAATGGTTGAGAAATATCTAACTTAGATGCAACCCAAGTTATTTTTCTACCTTGATCTTTAATCTTTTCTTTAAAGTCCATATACAAATTTATGTTATATTTTTATAACTTCCTAATTTATTCTTCTTTCTTTGCTGATAATTCTAATTGCTTTGTTAATCCCAGGTTGATCAATCTATCGATTACCTTTGTAACAAATAAAGCTTCTGCTTGTGGAGTAACTTCTATTCCCGACTCTGATCTTTGAGTAAGAATCTTACTTCCATTATACTCAATTGAAAACTCGATAAAATTTTCTTCGTTATCGATGTATCCATATGATTTGAATCCCGTCTTATCTGACGATGTAAGATTTACTAATTTACTTAATGGTGTTTGACTCATGTTGTTTGTGTTTTGTAAAGGAAGGGGGATTTAAGAACGTCTTTTAAATCCATTTTGAAAAATCTCTCCCCCTTTCTCTAAGTGAAAATTTAACCTCAGTTAAATAAAATTGTTATTGGTTAGAATGGTAAATCTGAATCATCTCCTCCCTCTTCAGTTGCTGTTGCAGTAGCTGGCACTTCCTCTGGAGTCCAGTGAGAACCATAAAGCTTACCTGAATCTTTTGCTGTGCAAATATCTATATTTACATAGCCAGCTTCATTAGTCTTAGATTTTAACCATTCAATAAACTCTTCTGTCTTGAAAGATAATCTTGCTGCAATAAAATCTTTTTCATCTTCTTTTACGAATAACCCTTTTGGAAATTCTGTTGTTCCTTTTTTGTTTGCCATAATATAAAATTTATAAATTTACTTAATTAATTCTGCGATTTTACCTTGAATCGCTTTACTCATTTTGAAATGCTTAGATAAATCTTTACCTGTAATCTTGCCAGCCTTAAGATCTTTAACAGCTTTATCAAACTCAGGAGTCTTTTCGTTTAACCATGGTTTGTTATCAGCATTAGCGACTTGTTGTTTCGCTCTACTTGTAGCCGCTGACTTCTTCTCATTTGGATTAGCTTCTTCGCCTTCAGGTAAATCCTCTCCGGCATAGATGTAAATACCTAAACCAAACATTGCTAAGTTCTTTACAAGACATCTCATGATAGTTTTGTTGATGTCGAACATCGTGTAAGCTTCACAAGTTTTTTCTGCGTACTTAGTTTTGTAAGTGTATGGAGTAGACTTCATTGCCTTGTTAGCTCCATCCATTACAGGTAACCACATCTCGTGAGTTAATTCTCCTACTGTAACTCTAGTGTAGACTACTGCTCCAGACTCATCTCCAAAGTAAGGTAATCCATTCTCGTTCTTTACAATCTCATAAGTAGCATCAGGACATTGCTTTTGAAACTCTGTCCAGGCATGTGCCCATGAAAGATAAGTTAATCCTTGTTTCTTTTCCGTGAACTCATTCACGTTTACTGCTGACAATTTCTCAAATGTTCCTACAGTTTTCTTTGTTGTTGCCATAATAATTAGTGTTTGTTATTACTTAATTTATCTTCTTTAATCAAATCTAATTGTTGTCTAACTGACTCAGCTATTGACAATAACTGACTCTCAATATCTATTGAATTACATTGAGATAGCATTATCAATTTATTGATAAGTCTAATGTTAAATGCTTTAAGTTTTCTGAAATTAGTGGAGTCAACCATCCACTCACGACACTGCTCGTTAAATCTGTCTTCGTTCATACTTCTCTTTTTTCTTGCTATACAAATATACTAAATAATTTATTATTCAGCAATATTAATAGTGTAATATTTTCTCGTAATTTACACCGTAATCTGTTACGGTCTTCCTTATGTAAACGCCTGGCTTATAAGGTTTATCAAGTATTCTTCCCGTTCCTATTTCAATGTAGAATATCTCGGGATCGATATCATAAATACAGTTTACAACTCCAAGAAATTCCATTGTTCCTGAGCCCGATACTTCAACCAATCTGTAGTAGTTATCTCCTTTTATTGGATGTGTATCTAGAAAGCTGTATTCTTTTAACATATCAGAATAACCTGACGCATATATGTTTCCTATGTTAAACCAATTAGTACCATCGTGAGACCTTTGTACTATAAAATGTTCTGAGTCAAACTCAGTAGCTGTAACCCATTCTAATAGAATAGAATTTTGTTTAGTCTCACATTCAAATGCTATTAAACTCACTGGCAAAATGTTTGAACAATCAAATTGAATATAATCAATATGAATGTATTTGTTATTAGTTGATCCTGTAGACCCTGTTACGAATCTGAATCTAAATTTAGTTGTTAAGTTGCTTATCTCTCCACTTATTGTTCCTGCTCCAGACCCAGTGTAGGCATGAAGTGTGTTCCAAGCTCCATCGTAATTCTCTACGTAAATAATATCTTTATTGTTTCGTACATCTAACAGTATATAGAACTCATAATTAATGTCAAGACCACAATCAGAAAAGTCTAGATCAGGAGATTCAAATATATATGTTGAGTCATTTGAATAAACACCACTTGTATTCACGCATAAATAACCTGCGTGAGATCCGGTATTTCCTCCATGTGAACTCCATTCATCAACTCCATCGAATGATGTAAAGTTCTCAACCGATGGATACTGTGAGCGTACAACTAGCCCAGATAAAAATATTATTATAGTGATTAGGATTTTCATTCTATAAAGTTACGATTTTATTTCAAGTTCCTCTCCTGTTAACGCAAAGTATAAATTTTGTAGCTGATGTACATGTTCAATATCACATACCGTTAAAACTACATTAGTAAAACTATTTCTAACGTTTAAATAATATACATCTTCATCGTTCTCTATTCTGAAACATCCAAACCATTTATCTAGTTCTAACCCAAACTTTAACAACCATCCTTCTGTTATGTCTATAGGTTTATAATTTCCATCTCCTCTCTTAATGTTTACAGTAGCTTTAAACAACTCATAAGGTGTCCATAGTTCTAATGAATCTCCTTTATATTCAATAATATTACCTATTCTTAAATCTTCTGCTTTCATAGTTTTAATTTTAATTCTCTTTCTCTACAAAAATTATATCCATATGGATTGTCATCTTCGTAAATCTTTAACACTGGAAAAGACTTTACTTCTGACTTGGCATCTTCAGGAACATCCTCATACCTTCTTAGTATATAAACTAATCGATATGTTTTAATGAACTCCTTAGTTCCTTTCTCTATACCTAATCTTTTTATGTATTCTTTTAATACTTCCTCACATCCTTTCTTAACAATCTTCTCTGCTGTTTTAATACCAACACCCTTAAGACCTTTAATATTGTCTGTAGAGTCTCCCATTGCTATCTGAGTGTAAAGAAATGAATCAGCATCCTCTTCACTAGTTGTAACTATATCTCCAATATCTAACTCTTCAGTATCTTTATCGTATGTATATCTAAAATTCCAATGTGTTCCTGGAACTTGATGTAATACATCTTTATCTATTGAACATATTAATGTTTCTTCTTCTGCGTTTAGATGTCCTAAAGATACCAGGTCATCCGCCTCAAGAGAGTGTACTGAAAATCCTCCAATCTTTAAAAGCATTTTTCTTAGAGCTTCGTAATGTGGAGGTTTATCTAACTTAGATCTATTAGCTTTATACTCATCGTCAACTTCTTTTCTAAAATTAACCACATTAGATAAGCATATACAGAATAAATCTGTATCATGTACCTCACATAGCGTTTTGATTCTGTCGACTACCGAAGACTTAGCTTCTAGCTCTGTTTCTTTGTGTCCATCTATATACATAAATGGATCAGCATCTATTAATAAAATTTTGTTCATAACTAATTGTTTTTAAGACTAGTATTGTGTGTTGCTGTATGCAATATTAAAAATAATTTCCTATCTTGGCAAAAAATTTAAGAACTAATGTCTGATACACCTAGGAAAACCCCATTCAGAATGAGATTGTCTGCTAAAGAAAAAGAGATGATCTTAAACCTAAGAAACAATCCATTAACACATGAAGAACAATCAGAACTTGAGAGAGAGTGCCTAGCTAAAGGTATCAATATCAATACAGTTAAACAAGTTTGGTATAAAGATAAACACATATCAATTAATACTAACGAAAAGAACCATATCTCTTATTCAGATGTAAGAGAAGATATGATTACCGCTATGGAAGGTTATTCTCCTTCTTACCCTAAGATTAAAAGAGGTAAGAAAGGTAAACATCTTTTAGTTATTGATATAGCTGACCTTCATATAAACAAGTATTCTGATCCTGCACTTACTGGAGATGAATATAATTCTGATATCGCTGTCAAGAGAGCTTTAGAAGGAACTAAAGGTCTTATCCAAAAAGCATCTGGATTTAATATTGATAAGATATTATTTATCATTGGTAATGATGTGCTTAATACTGATACAATTACCAAGACAACAACCAAAGGAACACCTCAAGATACTGACTTACATTGGTTCAAAGCTTTTCAATTAGCTCGTGAAGTTTATGTGAAGTGTATCGAGATGTGTATGCAAGTAGCTGATGTCGATGTAATACATTGCCCTTCTAATCACGATGTTATGTCGGGATCTTTTTTAGCTGATGCATTAGCTTGTTGGTTTAGAAAATCAAAGAACGTTGAGTTTTTTATTTCGCCATCCTATAGAAAGTACTATCAGTATGGTAAGAATATGATGGAGTTTGAGCATGGAGACAAAGGTAAGATGCAAAACCTACCTCTTATCATGGCTCAAGAGCAACCTGTTATGTGGTCTGAAACCAAATATAGATATGGTTATCTTCATCACGTTCATCATTCTGATAAGACTCAATTTAAGTCAGGCAAAGATTATATTGGTGTTAATGTTACTTATTTAAAATCTCCTTCCTCTGCTGATCTTTGGCATAGCGACCAGGGTTATATATCAACACTAGCCGTTGAAGGATTTGTTCATCATTATGAGTATGGCAGGGTAGCTCATCTCACTCACTACTTCTAGAAATAGTAAGCTAGTAAGTGTATTGTAATATACCAAGCGAATACAAATATATGTACTGAATATCTTTTTAGTGTCTTCATAATTTTAAAATTTATTTGTTGAATACTCCGGCATCTTTTAAAAATTTGCCGTGGTATTTAACTTCGTTTGTTATCTTTTTAATATTAGCATAGACCTCTTGTGTTTTTCTATTCTTTTTATCTTCTTCTGCCTTTAAGAACTTGTCGTATGCATTATTTAATTTATGATCCTCTATTTTAAGTAGGTCAAATATTTGTTTGTAAACAAACATCTCTTCATCAAATGATTCTAAGAAAGCTTCAAACTTTTTAGTGTGGTGTAGTGCTGTAGCATGATCTCTATTTATATGTCTACCAGCTTTAGCGTATCCAATATTGTATACTCTCTTACAAATATAGAAAAATATTCTTCTAGCTTTAACCATGTCTCCATCTCTCTCTGTGCCTTTAAGGTCTTCAACGTCTATCCTAAAGTACTTAGAAATAAATATACATAAGTCATCCATCTTCTCATTAATGTTTAAGATATCTTTAATGTCCATCTCAGGTAACTTAGCATAAGTTTCTTTGTAACAATTGATAGACCTTCTTATGTACTTTAATGTAGTCTCTTTCTTATCTAGACTTCCTTTATATTTTCTCAATTTATAGTATAGGTATTCTGCAAAATCCATAGTTTATTTTTTTACAAGTGATACTGTGCTTATAGGGTGTATAACTTTTTGTTTAAAGCTCCATTTAGTAGTGTCCGGAACTCCTGCTATTCTTTTCATCCTGGTGGCATGGTCTCTCCATGCTTCAACCTCTTCTTTTAGTAATTGGTTTTCAAGTTGTAGTTCAAATAAACCACAATCATTCTCTAATACTATTATCTTTTTATCAAGATCATCCATGTCATTTATCATAGTAAAGAACAATGGTAGCATACAAATAATAGTAATTACAAAACTTATAAAACTTATACAAACTTCTCTAGTGCTCATAATTTATTTATGTTATGTGAAAAAATATCAACTCTCTAATCCATAGTGATTTGTTATCGTGACCATGTTTTTTACAGTACCTATCTATTGATTCTAGTTCTGTCTCTGTTACTCTCAAGTTGATCTGCTTACTTTTCTTTTCTCCTGTGTCATGAAACCCTCTCTGTCCAGGTATAGTTCTTATCTTGGCTCTTAGTGGATTTGACTTAAACTTTTTACTCATAATTACTTACTTAAAAATTCTTTTATACCTTCTATCTTTTCTTCTTTGTGCTTAGTGAAGCTCTCATTATGGATAACAAATCTATTAAACCATGTTGCATCAGGATCAATGCTTATCTCAGCATATCCATACTTAGAAGTAAACTTCTCAACATACGTATCAATATCCTCTTGGCATTTAAAGTTGTGTAAACCTTGACCAAGGTAATTATCTAGATAAACTACGCCATCAATGTTATGGTCTTGATATCTAAGCTCTGTCAATTTAATTCTTTTTCTCATCTTCTTTACTATTAAATACGCAGATAACTTGCTCTGCATTGTTATTTAAAACTCTTACTAATCGTACTGTCTCGTCACTATGTATTCTTCTACACTTTCTCATCTCCTTTTCAGCGTCACAAAAGGTGTTGAAGTCAATACTCATTGTCTCTCCTATTAAAACTTTATAATTCACTTTCATAATCTTTAGTTTCTAATTCTATTTCTATCACATCTAATAATGAATCGCAACTAACTACTCCGTTTCCGATGTAGTTGTTACCTTCATCATCATATCCTCGTACTACTTCTGTTCTATCATGTATTGAAATAACTTCTAGAACCTCTCCAGTTCTTTCCCATTCAATCATGATTTCCTGCCCATTTATTTCGTGTTCAAACTGCATGATGTCTCTAAATCAATGTTAATAAATTCTACTAGACCTCCGTAGTGTACCTCAATTGTCTTACCTCTCTTGTACACAATGACTTCTGATCCGTTGTTGTCGTACTTTGCTACCTGGATCAATGGTTCTTTAACTTCCTTGCTCATAGTTCTTTCTTTTTGGTTGTTTAATATAATCGTGTGTTGCTTGATAATCTTTTTTCTCTATGTCGAATCTAAGATTTGTGTTATGTCCTATGCATAACCTTTTAATTCTGTTGATCCACAATGAATCTTCTACTAATATTTTTTTCTTTCTCATAATACTTCAAAATCTTTTGATGTGTAATCTGAAACTCTATTCCACTTCAGAGCTCCTAAGTTCCATACTGTTCTTTGATTAAGTCTCTCAGGCTTTATATAAAGACTTTCTCCGTTGTTTTGTATCTCTAAGGTGTCATTGTTCCATAGCTTCATAGTTAAGCTATCTACCCTAAGCCCTTCCTTTATTATGTCGGGAAATTCTTTTTTAATCATGTGCTCTAACTGATCTCTATTCATTAAAGGTTCTTCAATATCTGAATCCCAATAAGATTGATAGAACCTATTGTCAAATGAATCTAGTTGTACTGCTGTTTGGTAAATTTTCATAATACTAACTTTAATTTTTCTAAATACTCTTCATATTTCTTTTCGAATATTGATTCAGCCTTAACAGTCATGTAAGTTTCCCCGTCAATTTGTTCATAGGTTAGAACACCTAATGCCTTACACTCTAATTCAGTAAACGCTTCAGCTATTTGATCTGCCAAAGCTTCAATATTCTTTCTCTTATCATCTGATAATAAAACTTCTTTAACATCAAGTAAACAGAAACCATTTGACTTGTCGTTAATCTTCCTTTGTCTAATAACACCCTCATTAAATGCTAATATTTTATCTATTGTTGGTCTTGATTTTTCTAATACTGTTGAAAGTTCTTCTTTACTTAAATATTCCATAACTATTAATCTTCTTTCATTATTTGATCTAATGCTACAACCTTTGCAACATACTCGTTTATTCTGTCAAAATGTAGGCAGAAATATATTAACTCTTCTGTATTCCTGGACTCGTCTATGATGTACTGAAGAACTTCTTTAGAGTCTTCTATCTTATCATCCTTAAGCATTTGAACCATTCGGTCAACAAATACTATTCTTCTAGATTCTAAGTCTTCTTCAGCTTCGAATGAAGCTTCCTCACTTAACTCACTGTAAAGTGATGTAACAATTGTTGATCTTTTCTTGTGTAGTTTGATTTTCTTGAAATCCATAATGATTGTGTTTTGTTGTGTTTGTTATACAAATATAGTAAAATTATTTACTATTCCAAATTCTTAAATATATGTGTTATTACATCTACTGTCCATCCATTTCCAAGCATCTTATATCTTTGAGTATCGCTTACACAATCAGTGTAATTGTCCGGAACTGTCTGAAGTCTTTCGTACTCTAATGGAGTTAGTCTTCTTAGTGTTTCGTTTTGATATGCCATTGTAAAATTCTGCTTGCCAGGTATACCTTTATAGTCTCTTGCTAATAAACACTCTGACTTGATTACATTTTTCAAAGGGTTTTGAAAGCAACCACTGACACCTCCTTCACTTATTTGACTTAAATCTAATCTTTTCAACTGTCTTTCTGAGACTGCTTTATTTTTAGTCTGCTCTAGAATGTCGCTTAAAGTTATATTTCTGTCTTCAGGTTGCTCGATATTAGGTATGTTAGTCCAATACAATCTTTTTCTATTCTGACCCGATACTAGGTTTGAGTTTATTTCTATTGGCTTAACTTCTAGGTATTCAGATATAATGTTTTCGTATTCTTTCTTCATTTTAACATTCTCTAAAAGAAAGTATTTAGGTCTACATTCTTTTATAAGTCTAACAAATTCAAAGAACAATTTACTTCTTTCGTCTTCAAAATTTAATTGCTTTCCGCTAAAAGAAAAACCTTGACAAGGAGATCCAGCAATTAATAAATCAATCTTCGGCAAGTCTTTACCTTTAACTTCTGTAACACTTCCAATCTGTTTAGTGTTTGGGTAGTTCTTTTGTGTTACTTGTATAGCATACTTATCAATTTCACTTGCAAAGTAATTATCATACTTAATTCCTAATTTGTTGAGTGCTATTTGTCCGCATGACATTCCATCAAATAAACTTAATACATTCATAATATTTTATTTTAAAATTGTTATCTAGTACGTTGTATATGCCATGACTACTATATATTCATATTCAGTTACAATAACTCTGTAGTCGTAGCTTTTATAATAAGAAGAGCTTCCGATAAATCCACTTGTATTAATAACATCCTTTATCATTTCTTCAACTCTAAAGATTTCATCTTTATTTGAATCATTTTTAAAGTGTTTTTCATAAAGCTCCTTAGATACTCTTTCAGCTTCATTTTTAAAGCCAAGTTCTCTTGTTCCATCTCTCCATTGACCTTCATTCTCTGTGAAGTCTAAGTCTTGCTCAAATAAATCTATTAAAGATCTTTCATTAATTCCGTTTACGTCTAAATTGACGGTATATATTTCTGTTGCCATAACTATCTATTATTAAAGTTCAATTTTCCAAATTCGTGACGCATCAATTCTCTTTTTTTAACGCCATTATTTAATTCTTGTAATATTATACAATCATCATTGCCTTGTTCAAACATGATAGCTAAATCTTTCATAGCTTTAGCAATGTCTTTATATGTTCTAGTTGTAACACTCAATAAATTGTCTTGAATGATACGGTATGTAGTTTGATTTTTCATAGTAAATTATTTTTGTTCTTTAAATCCAAATGAGTAGTACTCATTCCAATGTTCACACTCTTTTAATGATGCATTGTTAATTCTTTTGGCGTAAGATCCCTTAAATTTAGTATGCATTAGTTCTTTTACTTTTTTCATGAACTCGTATTGAGATTCATTAGCGTACCAATAATGGTTATAATTTCTTATCCTACTATTTCTATCTGTATAATGATCTTTAATAGAGTTATTAAATAAAGGTCTAAACTGCTCATCTGATAAACCTAAATACTTTTGCAATGCTTTTGCGTATATACTTACATCCTGATCTTCCTCTAAAAAAACTTTATTGCCATTTCTATATGAATAATTACTAATAGCGTTTTCAATTCCTAGTAATTGTATTCTTTCTAGAGGAACTCTAACCCATCCGTGTCCAGGATCATTGAAGTAATGATGTTGAGGTACTTTACTTAATGCGTTTCTTTTAATTCTTCTTTCTTTTTTCATAAGGCGTTTATTTTATTATTCGTTTTGAAATCTAGTTTCTTCAATTATAAAAAAGCAATAAGCTTTATCACTATATTTTAGAACGTAAGCTTTATCTCCATCTTTTCTTAAAACATAATCTAATTCACAAGATGTGCCATCACTGTCAAATCCCGTTACTCTAAAAACAGTTCCCCATTCATAATCTTCAGCTCCTAAAAAATCAGTATAATAAACACTAATATCTAATTCGTTATCGTCTTTTAGTCTAAAGAAAGACCTAGCGTTTGTTTCAGTAGATTCATATAAAACTTCTATGAACTTAAAATTAACATCTGTTATGTCTTCAGACCCAGTTACTTTTAAACCATCGATAGAACCCGTTACTATAGTTTGACTTTTTGAAATAATAGTAGTTAGTAATAATGCTGTTAAAATAATTGTTTTCATTTTTTTATTTGTTTAGTTTATTAATTTGCAAATGTTTGCGTGGGCATATCCCACATTAACTTTCTTTCCTGTATCCTGCACTATCCCTGCATCTATCAGAGCAGGCAGAACACCTTCATTTTCTGAGTAGTTCTTAATAAGAACCTCATCTTCATCAAGGTCTAAGCCTCGAAGGTTGGTTGTGGCTGTAGCATAGAGGCAACCATCGTCATCCCCACCATAGCACACTAATTCAATATAAGTTTTACCATCCATGTACTTACCAAAGTGCACATCGCACTCCTGGTCTCCCATTGTTACTTTTTTAATCTTTTTCATGTTCTAATTTTTTATTTGTTACAATATTCTACCATTTCTTTAGGCGTACCTTTAAAAATAGTTCTAGTTTTGTTTATATATTCGCCAAGCTTCATATAACCAACCTCTAATATTTTAACTGTTAACTCGTTAGTTTCAAAGTCACTTATAATTTCATAACGGTAACATTCTCCGCTATTTTTGTGCTCTCTCTGTAAGTATATACCTCCAGATCCATTCTTAAAATATTCAACCACTTGAGCTGATAAACATCCCATGCCGTTAAATTGTACATTTTTCCACTCAATACTAAGCCCATTTACCATTTCGCCTTGACATAAGAAGTTAGCAAGCTCTAAGCCGTGATCTTCAGGGTAACCATCATATTGACGGTACATTGTTATTAATTTCTTTTTTTTCTTTTTTCCGTTTTGATCTTTGTAAGATTCAATAAAAGTTGTAAGTGATCTAGTTCCCATAATTCAAAGTTTTAATGTGTTTTATAATGCGTTTGTTTTATATGCGTTAATATGTTCTTCATTTCCCGTTAATTCATAGCTTACACCACCGTAATTAATACATAACAAGGTGTTTAAGTTTATTTGTCTATAAGCTTGTGAAGAAGCTGATCCTTTTCTTCTATTCGATACGGTTTTATTTACATCTAATACAGTTAATAAACCATATTCAATAGCGTTATAAGGTTTGTCTGTTTTTCTCTGATACTTAGGTTTTGCACCCATTCTAGCTAACATTGTACGTGTTTCTCCGTTTTTCTTTATGAACTTCACGCCAAAAGAATGTCCTTTGGATTTTATTGTATTAATAAGTTCAATAGCTTTGTTTCTTTTAATTTTTAAAGTTTCCATAAG
>Ga0209645_1000239_pt1 | contig 29723 bp, 22 predicted proteins | sample ETNvirenome_6_30_FD_184070 | JGI IMG/M metagenome (GOLD analysis project Ga0209645, IMG submission 184070) | Marine viral communities from the Pacific Ocean - ETNP_6_30 (SPAdes) (version 2) | ecosystem: Environmental > Aquatic > Marine > Oceanic | place: Pacific Ocean | collected 2013-06-19
CCCGCCATAGTCCATCGCTGTCTGCGTCTGCAAAAATTTTATCTCCTGGCATCTCCAGGCTGTCGTCCTTGGCCTTCCATATGCCATATCCTATGTTTGCGTTGGCAACGTCCATAGAACTCACCCTTACGCTGACGAACTTGTATAGGATTCCATAACTGTCTGCCGTTGACCCGTCGAGTAGTCCAGGAATGAAACCTAGGTTACCGTCAAAATCAAACACAACCGTCTTGTGGTCCGGTGTAGAACTTACTGTGAATACCTTATTGAGAGTATTTTCCTGGCTGTTCACAATAGCAAACTTATCAGGCAATGTTGTAGATGAACCTGCTGAAAGTCCATGTGAACCATCAAATATTATTTTCAACTGAGTAGAATTGTTAATTGATTCTAGACTGTCAATGTTTACTCCTCCAAAAGTGAATCTAAAGACATCCCAGTCTAGATTTGATTTGTTGGCCACCCAGATCAAGTCACTTTGTGTGATGCTGTTTACATCTAAATTTAGTAGATCCGACTCACTGAATAAAGTGTGTTGCACCTGTTCTACACGTGGGTAACCCGCTGTCTTGAACACCTGGGCGGAGTCTCTGCTGACTCCTTGCTTAGTGTAATCTAACAGGTTGAAAGTTGTGGCCGCTGAATATTCCACTGGCTTTTTGTAAAAATCACTAACGTTGATTCGCAAACTCCTGTTGTATTCCAGATCGCTGTTTGAAGTGTCGTGTAATTCTATACTCTGCGGATTGGCAACCACTTTGTTGTCTTGCAAAGTGACCTGTACACTTTCCGTCAAATCTGTGTTACCAAACGTGCCAGTCCTAATCATCCATTCTGGATACAAATCAAGGGCGATGTCTGAACCTTCGTACTTGGCCTTTGTAAGTCTATCTATGGCATTCTTTGTTCCTTTTTCTCTGATGTAACCTTGATAGAATTTGTACTGTGATATATCGTTAACGAAAAGGTTTTCTAAATAATCTCTGTTTTGGAAACCAATCAATCTCTGTGCCGATTCCTGCTGTGACTCATCAAAATTGTTTGACTCAAGATTGTAGAAATCATTGAATTGTGAAATTTTGTAATCAAAGTTTGGAATCAACTGTGCGGCAGGTTTTTCCTGTTTGTACATCCAGTTGCTAAACTCGAAACTAGTGCCTGAACCATGATTGACCTTGGCCACGTAAAACTTACCTTGGTACTCCACCGTGTCGCCAACTTTGTAATCAGTGTTTGCTGACCAATATGTTACCTGGGCAGAATCAAAAATAAATCCAGGAGCGTAGTAGTCCCCATTCCAGTTCCCGGTCTTCCATCCTACCAGTTTTAACCTTTGTTGTCTGAATCCTGTGAATGGTTCATAAATTATATCTGCGAACACTGTGCTGTTGTCAAATAGCAGTACGTGTTCTTTTTGAACTGTGGTCATTGATATGTTGTACAGACCGATGTCCGGTGACTTTAGATTAATGTCGAAAGTCTTTCCGATACGTTTAGTTGAAAGTTCACGCACATTTATTTTACGTCCACCAGCATCTAGTATGTTGTAATCACCTGCAATATTTTTCAGTTGTCCAACTATTGAATTGTTTGTATCAAGTTCTAGGCCATCTGCTCCCGGAGAAACAGTGATTGCTGAACCTGGTGCCCATTCCTGTGTTGTCCAGAATAAAAATTCTCTGACAGCGTTGTCCCAATTTAGAGTCTCTTTTAATTCTCGTGAGTACTTGTTGAATCTAAAACCTTGTGACTCTAACCAATTGCCATATCCAAAAAGGAAATCAGCAACTTCTTGTTTGGTATCAAACACGTAACCATAAGGGATAGTTTGAACAGTCTCTTGGAAATTTTTAAATTTTTCAACTTCCACGCCAGCGACATTTACCTTGCCACCAGATATTCCTTTGAAAGGGTAATTGAATTTGAAGAATGGTTTGGCAGTTGAATATCCTAATATTTTAAAACCACCTGCCAGTGTGGACCCGTCTGGACCAACGTTCGTGTTCTTCTCGATCAACACGCCAGAATAATCAAAGCCGGCCACTGGATTTGAGGTCCTGAAAAGTATTTTATAGTTCTCATCTGGAATAAACTTAGAGCCAGAAGAAGATCCAGGTGACACTGAATCAGTCAATACCTTTAAATTATCCTTGTCAGAGAACCCTCCCAACTTGTAAGCCAGTTGCACTTGCAAGTTTTTCATTTTATCATAGTAGAACACTGTTGGATCTAAGTTCCTTGATGTAAGGTAATTCAATACAAATGGTTGATATCCTGCCGTTTGGTATCTTGTAGTGATGCCTGTCGTGTTATCAGTTTCAGTTTCTAAATGGTATTTCGCCGTGGCAAGTGTCATTCTTACACCAGTATCTTTGTATACTAAGTTGCCCGATAGATTCTTAGTCAATCTCGATGGGTCAAAGAAGTTTGTGAAAAACTGTGCAGGCCTTGTCAGTGCAAGTGTTTTGACCGCGGTGAACGGGTATGCTGAAGATCTCCTCCAAGCGGTCTCGGCCGGTGCTTGATCACCAAACTTCCAAGTGTTCATTCTTCCAGGTATGTCAAAACTGTCCACTAATCCTGTTGCTATTGGATCAAGTAGGTTTCCTGAAGCATCAACCGGAAGGTACGTTTTGATGTCTGGTTTGCCGTATCTGCCAGGTTCGGTAGCAATCGCTTCCCATAACACATCGTTGCCTGACGTGTAAGGCGCCGTTCCGTAAGTGGCGTCCCAATCACTAGGCTTCTCAGAATGTCCCAGCATCTCCCATGGCCTTACATGTGGTGCATCGGTGTCGTAGAAATATTTGTAAATTCCTCTCCAATACCCTGGTAGTTTTTCTTGTAAAAGCCTGTCTGTGCTTCTTGAATAGTTGTATGTAAACGGTAGGCCGTCTGTGAAAACAGTGTTATTGATATACTGAACATTGTTTGCACCTGCCCATAGGTAAAAATCACTTCCCATGACATCGTTTATTTCCGTTCTTGTGTAATCTGTCGATGTGAATGCTGACGGATCAACATCATGTATGTCTAATAATGTTGCATCATAAGTTGTCTTAAGATTGTTGTAAATTCTTTTTTCAAGTTCTAGGATAAGGTCATCACGCTCGTCACCAAACGTTTTAATTACTGATCCATCATGCTTACGAATGACCGCAGTGTCAGTTAGATATGTGTCGTCAGTAAATGTCTCTGGCTTAAATTTTGGATACATTCCTAATTTTGTAGGTGAAGGAGGCATATAACTGCCTGTAGTGTCTGGATAATCCTTGATCACTATCTTGTCTCCTTCTACTAATGCCTTGCTTATTGTGACACTGTCATCTTCTGTGCTGAAGGTGTAGTCAGATCCTAGGATCAATTGCACATCGTTGTGATAGACGTAAACCGCACGGTTGCTCAAAGTCGTAATGTCATGCTGAGAATCTATAGCGTAATCTGTCTGAGAAGATCCTTGCACTGTGTATGATCTAGTAGACACGTTCTCGCCATGTCCAAGCATGTCCTCATAATAGAATGGAAATTTAGAAGTTCTGCCTTTGTTGATTGATAATATTATCTCATCAACTCTGTCGGCAACTACTCCTTCATAAGCCGTGCCCACTGCTTTAGTAAGGAAACTGTCATACCATTTTTGATATTCGCTGTTCACATAATCTATTGCTGTCATTAGGTTTGAATTTTGATCTACCAATCCAAAAATTGCAGGCATCAAAGATCCTTCATGCTGTAATATAGTTCCTCCTTTGAGTCTGGCATCTGGGTTGTCTCTAAGGTTACTGTTTCCGGGTATTACTCCTGTAAGGTCTTGATCTTTATCAAACATGTCTTTGACATGTCCTAATATTTGTCCAAAAGTAAATGTTCCAGATTGATCATTTGTAGCATTTATAGACAAGTTGTCTGCTATCTCGTAGATTCCTTTGCCGTCTACTTTGTCTGCCGAACTGTAACCTGCTATTCTTATCTGGTCATCTACTTTAAGTTCATCAACGAATCTCACATATTTGTTAGTGGTTCCATCCACAAGTGTGTAGTCAGTGCCTAAGGTTTTTCTTATCCCGTTTACATTTACTGAAACCTTTAAATCTGACAAGTCTACTGAATTGGCAAAAAAATCAATGGGAAACAATCGTTTCTCTGTGTCTCCAACTATGTAGGTCCTTATTACCCTTTGCTCACTGTCATCTGTCCTTTCTATCCATGCACTTCGGTGATTGTCTGTTGATCTGCCTGTGGTGTAGTGTAAATGACCTGATGCTAAATTTTTTGTGATAGTTGAAGTACCAGACCTATATGTGAATGTTCCTAATGTATGATCAGAATCAAATACCATGTCTCCAATGTTATTAATAGTGTTGTACTTGACTTTTATTCCAAGCACTGTATCTGTTGTTGCCGAGTCGCTTGTGGCATATGAAAAAACTTTTGCTCCTGTAAAATCTGAATTTGGGTAAACAGTTGTATCAGCAAACGATACATCGTTGTCATCAAACATATTGAATAAAGGCTGTTGGTTAACTTTTGTCTTTTCTTGTGCTTTCTTGTATTCCTCTGTTGAACTATCATAGTAATAAGTGTTACCTTGATTGTTTGTACCAAATTCTATGTATATGCTGTCATTTTCTGATGGCGTACCGTCAGAGGCTTCTGTTAGTGCTATAACCTGTGTGCTATCACCAGCAGTCACAAAATCCACATCGTATACTTTGTTTTTGACCAAAGAGTCTGTGTCCGCCGTGAACACAACCCTCATTCCTGTTTCCAGAGTAACACCGTCTATTATGAAACCAGGCTGATTGATAACCGTACTAAAGACATCTGTTGTCACAGTATCTAAAAGTGTAACCGATTTCTTGGCAACAGTTCCGTGATTATATAATTGAACCCCGGAATCAAATTCTATGATAGGTCTTTTAGCACGATCCGTCTCATCTAGAACTGGTGTATAGCCGCTGAATTCCGCTGTCTGTTCAATCACTGACCTATGGAACCATCTGTTGTACCTAGACCATGCATTCCTGTCAATGCTGTCCCTCTTTATTGTGATATAATCTGGCTTGTCAGGCAGATAGAATGCTTTGGCATACGGCCTTGAATCGTATCCAACAGTGTCATAAAGGATGGTTGTCTCTGTGGCATAACTGGCAGGAGTTATCAATTCATCTACATCTGTTAATGTAATAGATTCACCAACTCCTTCAACGTAGTATTCTTTGTCTTTGTACCCCGCTGGTACTTTGTCATTTGTGAATTTGATTTTCATACCATTGGACAGGTTCAAAGTCCTAAGTGAATAATTCCTTGCCCCTATGATATCATTGTCAGGATCAATCTGGTATGTGTCATCTACCGCTCTTATTTGTAGAATTCCGTATTGTGCATCGTGGTTACCACATTGATAGTAAAGTGTGTTAGGTGTTAGATCGTCATTAACGTATGTAGGCACAGTGAAAGTTACAGTGCCATAATCAGATCCATTGTTCGTCACTCCTGTTGAATATATTGTAGACGTGCTACCATCCGCCGCTATCTTGTTTTTGTAAGGCTCCGTCATTATCCAGAAAGGATGTCCTTTTGCATTTACTTTAAATTTGTATGTGTTACCTCTGTACAATGTCAGAATAGGGTTACGCTCGTTCTCTCTGTGTAGGAAGTTCCAAGCACGTTCAGAACTGCCATCCAATGGCCACGGTTCAACTTTATATTCTGCGACCGCTTGTGGACCTACTGAATCAATCTCTATGGCATTTGGACCTTGTGGCATCCAGTAGTATTCTCTGTAATTCACAAGTTTGTCATAGTCTATGGCTGGATTCCAAGCGTATGTTTTCTCTTTATTAAGTCTGTCATGATTGTTGACATTGCCGCCTAGATATTTTATTTGGTTAATGTAGTCATCATACGTTCCAGTAAATTTAACTTGGTCCTCTGGATTCACTGAAGTTGTGTCTTTGTCTGTGTAAGTGATCGCTGGCTCTAATTGATAAGCAAATCTATCGGCACTTGTTGCACCAATGTACCTGTCAGTGGCTATCCTTGTGGTTGCGTCTTGCTTACCTATGAAACCATCTAATCTTTCAAGAGATCCTTTTTGAACAAGTGGATCCAGTGTGCTAGATAAAAATCTATCATTGGTGTCAGTCCTGTAAAATGCAGGCAAGTGTTGGATCGTTCTTCGAATCTCAGTTTTGCCTTGCTTGACTACTTCGTTATTTGTAAGAGGACTTGTAGGTTTATCTGCCATTAGTATCCTGCCCCACTACTGCCGGTGCTTGAACCGGAGCCTGCTGTAGTGGAACCTGACACTGCTGAACCTGTTGTCGTGTTTGATGTAGCGGTCGATGTACTAGATACTACCTCGCCTGAAGCGGTAAGTTGGTTGGCTCCAAGAGCAGATATTATCGATACATCATTAACGGTGGCCCCACTAATAAAAATTTCGTCTGCCGCTGAATTAATTTGGAACAAAGATCCAAATCCTTGTCCAGACTGATTAGGCACGATTACTACAGTAAGTAAGTCAGGTGCCAAAGCGTTGTGTATGAAAGCGGCTAATTCTGTAAAGTAAAATGCGTCTCCAAAATCCCAGTTGTCCAGTGCAAAAAACTCATTGATAGCATTTATGACTCGTGTTTTAATGATTGCATCTGTTGTCTTGACGTTTGGGTTTTTAACAACTTTAAAAGTTGCTTGTAATTCTTCGTCGGCATTTGATCCGAAAAGTATCTTGTATTTCACAGGATGATATATTATTTGATCACTAAGTGATTTCAAAGGATTAAGTTTACCTGAATAACTTATTCGCATCTGGTCACTTGTCGAAGGCGTTGGTTCTGTGCCTCCGTCCTGTAACCATATTCTGTACAAGTTATCATATGTTCTCTCTAACAGATATACGTCTACTATATTAGATACACTAGGATCTATCCTTGTCTCTTGTCCTGCATGATGCTTGTATTGAAAATTAATTGACCCTCTACCCCTACGTGCAAGGTAGTCTGTGCTTGTGCTAAATGAGTTAGTTGTTGTGCTGTATGATTTGATGACATCTTCGTCCGCCGCGTAAAAATAAAACAATTGGCCATCTGTGTATGTGTTTAAATTAAGATCTATGTCAGATTCTTTCTCAGACACTACAAAATTACTTGCCGCATAGGGTCTGTATCTTTCTATTTTATCATACGAGCTGTACTTCTCAAAAAACACAAATTTAGTAGATTCGGATAAAGTAGGTTCAACGTAGATGTCAAATAACTCAGGATTGTCAACTACTCCATCGTCGTCATCGTCGAAAAATCCTACCTTGACTTTCCTGTTGTCCTGATATCCATCTGCTTCGGTCACAGTGTCTACCACTTGCCAATTTATAGGATATCCAATGCTGTTTCCTGTTGAAACAATACTGTTCGTCTTTAATATTTTTACAGTGTCTTTGACTGCTTTACCAGTTTTGTAATCGTAAATTTTTTCTTCGGCATCATAGTGAAACTTGTTTTGTGCCTCGGATTCAAAAATATAATCCAGCCTTCTATATGTTACAGTGTACGTGTTTCCGTCATTTGTGAACTTGAACCACCAACTTGCATCGAGGTTGGTGCTTGATGTGTCACCTGTGTTGGTGAGAGCAAAAATAGAACTGGTGCTTAAATTAGTGCCCGTTATAACTTTCCATGTTTCAGACGCATCATCGTAACGTAGTCCAAATTCTTCATATCCTTCGATCCTGTCTATGATATCTTTTTCAAGGTCGGCACTAAAATTTATAGTGAAATTTGGTATCACTGCATTTACTACTGCACCGTCCGGTATCACTGTGTTCAATGTCACAGGTCCTAGACCAGATTCTAAATTTCCTACTCCACCATTAGCACCGTCACCTTCTACTAGGCCAACCTTTGCCCATGCTCTATCTTCCGCGTTGTCAGTGCCTGAAGTAACTAAAGTGTTATTCAAGAATTCTCTCGTGTCAGGTGAAGTGAACTTGACCAACGCTCCTGGTTTGACAAACTTTAAATTTGATGATGCAAAATCACCCACAACCAAAGGTCCAGCACTTTTAAAATATCCTGTGTTGGTGTTGGTCGATGTGCTTGTGGAGTTCCATGTCGCTGTCAATGAACTCAAATCTTTCGTTGCGTATTTTTGATAATAGAATTGCCTTGCGTATGCATTTTTCAACTTGGCCTCAACATCTGTGTCTAGTGTCTGCTGAATCTGGCTTCTATTAGTAAATGTGAAAGTGAACTGCTGTGTTGATTCTTCTCTGTACAATATGCCGTCTTCTGCGAACACGCTGACATCGGAGTACGCACCAGTTGGATCAAGTATCTCCTTGGCTCTCGATATGCCTGATGCGGATCTGTTTACTGCTCTTACTTTAATAATTTCTTGTGAAGCGGAAAGTGGCATCACTTGATAGTCCTCCGCTGTTATCATTCTGTTCTGAGCGTAATAAACCTGTGGTGCTTTTGCCTTGATTGAGTCGTTGCTTTCTGTTGCGGCACTGTTGTACACAGATGCCTTCAATCCCATTGTCACCGTCAAAGTTTGCTGTGCACCATTGGCATCCGTGTAAGGGATGGCAATCTGTACGTTCTGCATGTCGTTTGGTTGTATGGCATACTTGGAATTGTCACTTACTCTGTAGTAAGATCTAAAATTTCCTAAAGGGATATCAGCAAAGTTACCATCGCCAAACACTAGGTCTATCGAGTCTTCGTTGTTTGTGACAACATTGTATAGTGTTCTAATGTTTTTAGATAGTGAATTGTAAATGGCATTGTTTCCTGACAGTGCTGGCACCTTTGTCCATTGCTGTAGTGGTAATCCAAACTCATCTAATTTGAAAAGCCATACATCGCTGTCATTTATATTTTCTACGCCTATGTTCTGCACGTAATTTGTCGTGGCACTGTTCACAGAGAAGTCGTTAAACTGCATAGTACCTTGTTTGAACAGCATGAAAAATCCAGTGTTGTTAGAACTGTCACCAGTGCCGTCGGTCCTGTAAGCATATGTTAGTCCTGTTCCGTTTACTGGTTCTCTCTCGTATATGCTGTCTGAATCATTTATCGAACTTGGCACTATCTCGAAGTTCCTGTTGACTCCACCTATGGAAGCATTGAAATTGAAAATTGGTAGGTCTAATTGGTTTGAGGCAATCGTGTAGATTTCAGTGTTGATCCCACCTATGTCTCCAGACTCCCTTGGCGTACCAAATAACTGTCCTGTTTGATTGGCGGCATTTAAGATTGCTATAAACTGTTCACGATAGTTGGAGTTAGCACCGTCATTCCAAATCACATTTGTGTTTGCCAGGTTAGTTCCAGAACTGTCGTTGACATCTTCCGTTGTGGACACGGCATCAATCTTCAACAAGCCAGTTGCAGGTTTGTTACGTGTTGCATTGTAGTTGATTAGCCTTGCAAGACGCAAAATTGAGTTACGTCTCTCGGCTGTTTCTAAAAAATTCTCTCTTGCGTTGAGATCCACTCTGAACGAAAGTGCCTGTGCCATGTAGGCAATGAGGTCTATGAGGGCGACGTATTCCGAGCTCTCCACAAAGTCATTGAAATCGTCAGGATAATTCTCACGTAGATAAGCGACCATAGTCCTTCGCATGGTCTCGAAGTCGTATGATTTGAAATCTGCCTGTTGGAAGGCCTGGTAGATCTTTCTCCAATCTTCCGCTACAAGTAATCTGTTCTGTCTATCTGTTGTGGCCATTGTGTATACAATGGTATTTATATGTTAGGAAATGTGCGTATATTAAGATAGGCGTAGTAGGTTGTTCTCGTCGAAGCCAAAACGCAATTTTTCCGTTATGTTGAGAGGCACATAGGTGATCGTTGCCTGGATCGAAAGTCCATGTTCTGCTTCTTCCAACAGTATTTCGTCTGCTGATATCCTTGGATCTGCCGTGATATTGTTGGTCACATCCTCTGTGATCTGCTCTCTCAACAGTTCCGTCAGAGGTTCAAACAGTGCATCATATATGATAGTGCCAAATTCTGGGTTCTCAACCCTCTCGCCCTTACGTATGCTCAGTCTGTTTATGAGGTCTTGCTTGGCACACTCAAAATCATACAGTTTGAAGTTCTGTTGTTCCGCCCTGGACGAAAACCCTTTGAAGGTTATCTTGCCTGCCCCGGCTGTTCCTGATGTGTTTGATCCGTATGCCATATGCTATATTTACTCTACGAAAAGAAACTTTTTACCTTGCTGATGGTATTCCTCACCGTGCTCTCCAACTGTGAAAAATTTGTTAGTTTATTTTTTATTACGCTTTCTATATTTTTTGCCTGGTTTTTGAAATCTGTCAACTTGCTGACATTGAGTTTGATGCTGTCGTTAACTTTGACAACCTCACTAATTTTTTCCGCAACTGCTGTAACACTAGATTGGCTCAGCAAGTCGTTTTTAATTGATGCTAATTCATCAACTGTCATGTCTGGATTCTCTGATTTGACCTGATCGACTATTTTATTGATCAAATCTCTCTTGAGTTGCGAACTGCTCTGCCTGTCATAGGGTTCATGGGTAACAAAATCAGTGACCGTGGTTCTGTTGGCCTTGGTCTTAGGCTTGCCTGATCTTTTGTCGATCGGCGTTTCGCTGTCGATGTCTGCTCTGGCGGCCGGGTTGTCTACTATGCCCACACTTGCGTGATCTGGTTTTAACCAACTAGGTCCCCATCCTGAACTCGCTCCCTGTGAGTTGAAGTGTACCTGTGCGCCTGCAAGGTCAAAGTTTCCACCTGATCCGTGCAACTGTGTACCTGCTGAAAAAGATGAAAGCACAGAGCCTGCGTAACTCCTCAGCGTGCCTTGTGATGAATTACGTATGGAGTTCTTGGCCATCGTGTGAACGTTGGCCTCGGCGTTGAGTTGTACATTCTGCTCTGCTGTGACATTGACATTGCCTTTTGCGTGGAAGTTTATGTTCCTGTCAGAGTGTATGTTGAAATCCTGTGCTGATCTTAGATTTATCGCCGCATCAGAATACACACTTATCGTCCCGTCTTGGTCCATCTCCAGGAATGCTTTTCCTGAACCATTGGCCAGATACACCACACCCGCTGTATCGTGCATAAGCAATTGGTGTCCTGACGCTGTCTTCAATCTCGTCAGTTGGTTGGTGCCATCCGCGGCACCGTCGTCCATGACGAAACTGTGTCCTGGATTCCTGTCTGTCTGTACCGGTGCACCCTCTGGTCCTATGTTCCTTGCCCTTGAATCTGTACGTATCCTGCCCGGCGTGTTGATACCGAACACCTGGCTTGGTGTCTCCCTACGTGCTGAACTTGATGTCGTTCCCCTGATGTCGTCCTGTACCAGTCCTTGGTCCAGCAACTGGTCAGCGAGTACGTCATTGATAGGGAATTGTATGCTGTTGGCGAACGCGGCTGTCTGTGCCCCTTCGATCATCCTACGATTCTTCTCACCCACTGGCAAGAAATCCGTGCCGTAGTTGGTCTCTCCTGCTCTGTTCAAATCCTGGGCATCTTGTTTTGATCTTACGTTGTCCTTGGAACTGCCGTAGCCTGGAACCTGTTGATTGGTCAGTGGCTGTTGCACACACCCTATCCAGAATGCGTTCTTCTTGGACTGCTCGCCCTTGGCGAATATCACCAACACCTCTGTGTCTATGTCCGGTGGCACAAACCACATGCCGTAACTGTGTTGCGTGGCTTTGTAGTCGTTGGGGTCTGACTTGGTGGTTGCCGCTATGCTCTTGGCACCGTAGAACGGTGAAAGATATCTACACCATATGGTGTCGTCGGGTCCGGGGTTCTCGGTCTGTGACAGTTCCGGAATGTTCACTCCCAGCCTGCCCTGTCGCAGTGGGTCATTGGTGTACTTGACCACTCCGATGTATGGGCCAGAGTCCTTGCCTGAGAACTTCTCATCGAAGCCCTTCATGTTGTCGTGTGTGTCTACGAATCCTACCATTATTCTCTACTCTGCTAACGGATCAAGTGTTCCTAATTGTTCAATGATCTCTCTTCGATTTTTTTCAATATTTTGTCTTTTAATTGCATCTTCCACAAATGTGTTGTTCCCTATGTTCTCTGAACTGTTGGCCGCCTTGGTAAACCTGTTGGCCGCCTGATTTACTATGCCTGTGTCTGCTCCTCTGCCTTCTTGATTGTTTAGCCTCACACATGTCAGTGTCTGTAGGAACTGGCCATTGGAAATACTGCTTTCTATCTTGACTATCTGGTAAACGCCAGCAAAGAACAGGTTCTCTTCCGGTCTGTTGCTGTTCTTGTCAAAAGTAAGTCCGGTCTTGTCGTTGATGTCATCCGGCAACCTGTACACCAACTCCATCAATGGTGAGTACTGATCTACGTTGAACGATCCGTAGCCGGGATCATAGATGGTTCCTTCAGTACGTGCCTTTGCCTGCTTGTTCAGAGGTATGAACTGGTCCTGGCATATGTAGGCGGGATCACCAAGTATGGTCATTTCGATCCTCATCATGTCCACGGTTGGATTGGTGAGGTAATCATAGAAGTCCTGCTTACGTGCTTCAACACCTCTGTTGGGAGTCTCCTTGTTGACCACGCTCCTGCCTTTGACTATGCTCGGATAACCACGAACCGCGGTTAGGTCCTTGGTGAATGGATTTTCCTTGCCGAACACCCTTGTGATTGCCCTGTCCACTACCTCGAACACACCGGATGAGGCCTTGCCCACCTCTATGGTGTTACGCATGTAGTATGCCGTCTTGTAGTTGATCCTTAGGTTCTGTATGTCTGTGTTGTCACCTGTGTACAGATAATTGTACTGCTTTTGCACTCCCTTTTTAACCGCCCCTGCTTTCATGAACACACCCGGTCTCATGAATTTGAGCACGTGTATCTTGTAGGGAATAACTTTGTAGGTGATAATCTTTCTGTGCATCTTGTTGATCTTGTCGAACTGATTGTAGTCGGTCTGCACCGAAGTCTTGATCTTGAACCAATCCACGTAGGGATTTTTTTCAAGCACTTTGTCAAGATTGTCGCCGCTCGCAAGTTTTTTAAGCGTGTCGTCGGAAGCGTCCTCCCTGGCGCCTATCACGCCCGAACGCCTCAACACAGTGGTCCAGAAATCTGTTGCCAGGTCCTCGTATCCTTTTGTGCTTCGGACCATGTCCTCTATCAACTTGGTGACGCTGGTGAGGTTTGAAACCTGGGCCTCTGCCGGAAATATCTCTATTGAATCCCTATTATTCCCTCTAAGCGAAGGCGGTTTTTTAGTGTTTTGCACAGATTTGGGTGCTACGTATCCCTTGGAAATGGACAAAACTTGCCTGTCGAATTCGATCCGATACTCGTCCAGCACCTCCCTTACCTTGTGTTCTTCTTTCTCTTTGACTATCTGTTCATTGAGTTGTTTCTCCAGTTGCTCTCCCGCTTGTGCCAGGCTGTCGGCGTCTATGGTGATCTCACACCTTGGGAACTTGAATCTGTCATCGAACGCCAGGTCATTGATACGAACTGCTTGTACATCGTATATGGCGCCACCCTCGTTGACGTCCAGGTCCACCCTGGTTATCAGTATGGGTATCTTACGCACGGTGCCGTACTGTGGCATGGGCATGCCTTTCTCATCGAAACCCTTGAATTCTATCGTCAGCAACATGGGAGCATCGAGGTGGTCCATGTAGTCGTTCAATCTTGCCGCGGCACGCATCTTCTCCACAAACGAGATGCCGAACGGCTCGTGCAGTTTGAAATCCATCTTGACAAAGTCGGCCAGTCCTCGCTCTTCGCTGGGACCTACAGTGGACAATAGATTCACTTCCTCGAAGAATATGTCCCTGCCGTCTTTGAGCACATCAATACTGATATCGTCCTTTAGTTTGTTTGCTTGTACAGTCCTCTCAGCCACACCGCCGTATTTGTCCAGGTCACCGGCCGCCGACGCATCTGCACTGGCCGGGAAACTTGAAATGTTTGGATTTCCTATGCCGGCGCTACGTGCTACGACGTCATGCACAGGATTTGTCAGGAAGGAATAATCCTGCAGTTCTTCTTCCCTGAGACCGCTGAGCGTGAAAAGTGTGTTGTATGAAGCGAACTTGTGCAGTATGTTCTCCTGTATGCCTTGGGATCTGGAAGACGTTGCATTGCTAGAGCCGGGATATCCATCATCGCTTGTGGCTGTGTCGACTGCACCGTTATCTTTTGATTCCTTTTCCTTGGAGAAAAATTTGCTGGTCCTTTGATTAAGGCCGTTTATAGCATTAGTAGTGTTTGTTATGTTTTCGTTGGACTTTACTGCTTCCTTGGCCACATTCTCGGCGCTCTGAATCACATTGTTTTTTAAGTTAGTTACTTTGGCCATCTTACACTCCTAGGTCACGTGAGATGTTTGCCGGTTTAGGCAACTGTATAGTCACTCCTGGTTTGAAATCGTAGATCGGGTCCTCTATCTGGTTTGGATTTCTCTGTGCAAACACCCACCATAGCCTAGGCGAACCATAAAGGTCATAGGCCAACAGGTCTGGCCTGTAGGCGTAAGTTCTCTCGATGGTGTAACTTTGGTCATCATCTTCTATGGCGAACCTCCTACGAACAAACTGTCCAAGACTCACGTTGTTCTGTGGCGTGTCAAAATAAGGTGATGTTTTTGAGTATCTGGCCATTAAATGAACCCTATTCCCTCACGTGTGCCCAGCGTGCCTCGGGCAAATTCCTTGAGACTGAATCTCTTGACTGTGTCCCTGCTGTAGACTGGTGTAACTAAAACTGAAATGTTTGAAAGTGTCGGAGCCCAAGTTGAGTCCTCGCCGTTGTAATTTGTGGATGCATCTGAACGCCTTCCTATTACACCGTTGGTGGATATGTAGTCTATGCCAGAACGAAGTTCTACGTTGAAACTGTTTACCACAACCGGTACCTTGTCAAACATGTGTTTCCCATAACCAGAAAGGTGCAGTATCGGTGGAGGATTTCCTTTTAGTTCTCGCTCCTCACCAAAAAACATCTTGGTCACGGTTCTTAGAAATTTCACGGACGCCACCCAGTGCTTTGCGTCCTGTTGGTTCTGCACAGGAAATTCTCCAATTATGTTCAGTGAATCCACCTGTGAATTCTGATATGCCTGGAACGGATAGTTGCTGTGGGTCTGTGCAAGTGCGTTGTAGTTCGCTGAATGCTGTATTACCATGGACGGTGTCAGGGGCCAGAACATGCCTTTGCTTTGGGCCAGTGGCGCCAAGACATTGTTGTCACTGTATCGTCCGCCGGGGCCTTGTCCGCCACCAAACAGGTAATTGTCCACAGGAGAACCGATCGGCACTGTCAGTTTCACCCTCCAATCTGTCTCAGAACCTTTTGAGTTCCATAAGACACGTGTCTTGACCAAACGTGAATCCGTCTGCACTCCTGATCCGATCAGCCTGGCCACCGTCCTGTTTATTACGCCGCCCTCGGGGTCATTTGCAAAATCTTCTACTTTTTTAAATATGCCTGTTACCATGGTATCTTTTTGGTTGTGTTTCCTTACAAAATTTTGTATACTTTACTGTATTTATAGGCATTATTTTAGGCACACTTAATTCACCATACGACACGATTCAACAGGCCTGTTTGTGGCCATTCACACTAATATAAAGTAAAGGATTTATGAAGAGAGTAAAGTACCTAAACAACCGAGATCTATTGGCCCAGATACACGCCAGCAAGAACACCTATTGTTCGTATGTGACGCCAGAGGACGCACAGTATGACCTCATAGTACCCAACCTCAAGAAGATCAACGTGCGGACCATATCTGATGCAAAGAAGGCAAAGGCCAAGAGGCTGACACAGGAGGCGTGGGAGCAGGCCAAAGCGGCGGGCATCAAGAAAATAAAATTAGTTGACTACACAGTGTCTCCAAAAAAAATTGAAAAGACAGACCTTGTGTTCAGGGTTATGACTTTTGATCACATACCCATGGACAGCGAAAGAAAGAGAAATCCAAAACAGACTGCGGATCACCATTCGAAAGTGAACTTCCCTCCGTTCCAGCACTACAAGATAGACAAGAAGGGCAACCTGAAATGCGTGGGCAAGAGCCACTGGGTGGGCGGAATGAGTAACGGAAACTTCTCAGTGGATCACGGAAAAATGACCAACCAACTGGCGATGATGTACATGAAGTTGTGTGAACGTTATGGAACGAGAGCAAACTGGAGAGGTTACACATACAACGACGAGATGCAGTCACAGGCTCTAATGCAGTTGAGTCAAATTGGGTTACAGTTTGATGAATCAAAATCAGACAACCCATTCGCTTACTACACAGCGGCGATAACAAACAGTTTCACAAGGATACTGAACATTGAAAAGAAAAACCAATCAATCAGAGATGACCTTTTAGAATTCAACGGAATGATGCCGAGTTTCACAAGGCAGAACGAGAATGATACCAGCACACCGTCATACAAGAAAAAAATGAAGACTGTGCATGGTGATGTACACGAGGTCAATAAAACCACGTTAGCAAAACTTAACAAAACTTTGAAAAAGAAAGGCAAACTGGACGCGGAAGATTTTGATGGCATAAAATTCAAGAATAAGATAGACATGACAAACCACAAACCAATAGTAAAGAAGAAATGGTAACCGATGGCATTTTTTAACAAAGTAGCATGTTTCACTGACATACACTTTGGTCTCAAAGGCAACAGCAGGATTCACAACGACGACTGTGAGGATTTTGTTGTCTGGTTCATCGAGCAGGCCAAGGCACATGGATGTGAAACCTGCATATTCTTAGGCGACTGGCATCACCACAGATCGGCAACAAATGTTTCCACAATGAACTACACTGTGTCAAACATGGAGAGACTAGGAAAAGCGTTTGAAAAAGTTTATGTAATAATGGGCAATCACGATTTGTTCTACAGAGAAAAAAGAGAAATTAATTCAATGGAGTTCATTAGAAACATTCCTAACGTGCATATTGTAAATGAATGGATCGTGGAAGACGATGTGGCAATCATTCCATGGATTGTTGGAGACGAATGGAAAAAAATACAAAAAATGAAACAACAGTATGTGTTTGGACACTTTGAACTGCCTTATTTCAAAATGAATGCAATGGTGGACATGCCAGATGTTGGCGGAATACAGACTGATCATTTTGCAGGCTGTGGACAAGTGTTCTCGGGACACTTCCACAAGAGACAGTACATGAAGAACGTGACATACATGGGCAACGCATTTCCACACAACTATGCAGACGCATGGGACGACGACCGAGGCATGATGATCATTGAAATGGGCAGTAAACCTAAATTTATAAACTGGCCTGACATGCCGAGATACATCACAATAAAAATAAGTGAACTACTAGAAGATCCTGACAAATACCTTAAACCAAAAATGTACGTAAGAGTCACGCTTGACATCAAAATAAGTTACGAAGAGGCCAACTTTGTTCGAGAAACATTCATAGACAAATATCAGTTGCGAGAACTACAGTTGATACCAGAACAGGTAGACAACGCACAGCAACCACAAGTGGAAGTGCAAAAGTTTGACAGCGTAGATCAAATTGTTGTAAAACAGTTGCAAGGGGTGGATTCAGAGGTGTACGATAAAAATATATTAACAGCAATTTACAACGACCTAGATGTCACGAATTAGTAAAAAGAAATTGATAAAAGTATTAAAAGGGGATCTAGAGCAACCTGTAACCAAACAATCACTATTGGACCAACTCGCAAAACCTGTGACACAAGAAGAGTGGCTCAAAGGATACAGAGAATGGGTAGCAAAACACAAAAAACATGTTAACGATTAAAGAACTTACTGTAAAAAACTTCATGAGCGTGGGTAACCAGGCCCAGGCCATAAACTTTGCCAACAAGAATCTGGTGTTGGTGATAGGTGAGAACATGGACCTAGGTGGCGACGATGCCGGTGCTAGAAACGGTACTGGTAAGACTACAATTATCAATGCACTATCGTATGTGTTCTTTGGCGAAGCATTAACAAACATAAGAAGAGATAATCTTGTAAACAAGACCAACGAAAAAGGAATGTTGGTTAGTGTTAAATTTGTAAAAAACAATATCGAGTACACCATAGAACGTGGGAGGAAACCACAGATATTCAAGTTCTATGCAAACAACATCGAACAAAATTTAGAATCCAACGAAGCACAAGGCGAAAACAGAGAAACACAACAGGAAATTAACAAATTGATGGGCATGACACATTCCATGTTCAAGAACATAATTGCACTCAACACATACACACAACCATTTCTATCAACTAAGGCAAACGAGCAAAGGGAAATCATTGAACAGTTGCTTGGTATAACTTTGCTTTCACAAAAAGCAGATCTGTTAAAAGAAAAACAAAAGGCAACCAAGACACAACTGACAGAAGAGAAAATGCGTATTGATCAAATCGCTATATCAAACAAAAAAATAGAAGAATCGATAGAGAGTTTAAAGATCAGATCAAACGCATGGAACAAACAGAAGGAAGACGACATCGCCGGTTTCAAAGAAGCGATCCAAGAGCTAGAAAAAGTGGACAGTGAGATAGAGATAGAAAAACATAAGAAACTGCAGAAACACAACGAAATGCAGACTGCCCTAAGGAGCCTGGAAAAAGAGAAAGCGTACCATGAGGATTCGTTGACAAAAGCAGAAATCACTGTTTCCAAGACCAATGCGGATCTAGAATACGCCGAACAACAGAAATGTCCAACGTGCGAACAGGAACTACACGACGACAAGCACACGCATCTCGTGGACAAACTGAAAGTTCAATTGACAGAATCAACAGACTACGTCACAAAATTAAAAAGCGATCTTGCAAAAATACAACAGGGCATAGATGAAGTGGGAGATCTCGGACAGATACCTGACACGTACTATGACACAATAGATGAAGCATACAACCACAAAGGCTCGCTGAAAGATCTACAACGTCAGTTGTCACAATCGGAAAAGAAAGAAAACACGTACGAAGAACAGATCCAAGAACTGGAAAAATCCGCCATACAAAAAGTAGATTATACCAAGGCAAACGATCTGGAAGACCTACACAGACACCAGGACTTCTTGTACAAACTTTTGACTGCGAAGGACTCGTTCATAAGGACAAGGATCATAGAACAGAACTTGACATACTTGAATCAAAGATTGGCATTCTTCTTAGGCAAAGTAAAATTACCACACACAGTTACTTTCCAACCAGACCTAAGTGTGCGTATTGAGGAACTAGGCAGAGAACTTGACTTCGACAACTTGAGTAGGGGCGAGAGAAATAGATTGATATTAAGTTTAAGTTGGGCATTCAGAGATGTCTGGGAAAGCCTTTATCAACAGATCAACTTGTTGTTCATAGACGAGCTCATAGATGCCGGCATGGACATATCTGGCGTTGAGAGTTCTATGGCAGTGCTCAAAGATATGAGCAGGACACAGCAAAAGAACATATTTTTAATTTCTCACAAGGATGAATTAGTGGGCAGAGTGAACTCTGTACTGAAAGTTGTAAAAGAAAATGGATTTACAAATTACGCTAATGATGTTGAAATAGTTGTGTAAGGCTATTATTTTATTCCAGTTACTTGTAAGATATATCTATCTTCACTTCCTAAATTAGCGGCCATGTGTTCAACACCTTTACCCCAACCGAAGTAACTACCTGCAGGTCCTACACAAACTTTATCCTCGATCCAAAGTTGGTGGCCTGCTTTTTGTTCATGCAAGAAAACAATAATTCTAATTATTTCATCTTGTTCTGTAATACCATTACGTGCTTTATATGTGTTATATCTGTCTGTATGATAAGGCAAAATTTGTCCTGGGGTCAGTTTATTAACTGCAACAACAACTTTGTTTAGTCCTAGGTCCTTTACAGCATCATAAAACTTAGCAGGTAGATTTTCAAAACACATATACACACCAACGTTATAGTTTTGTGTATCTACAGTTGCATTGAATTTTTCTTCGTGAACTTTATTAGTTACCCAAGTGAGATTCTTATAATCTGCTTCTGCCCATGTTACTGGAATTACACCTTGGATCATTTTATAAAACCTGATACCTGCAATGTGTATTTGTCTTCCATGCCTGCATTGGCACCAAGATGCAAAATGTCTGTGTCCCAAATATAACCGTCACCAGCCAACCAGTGGGTAAACACTGCTTCATCATGTTGTACAAAATGTCCTACTTTCCAATCTTCTAACATGATTAAGGCTCTTACAGGTTGTTCTTTTTTAGGAAATTTTTTCTTTAATTGAAAGAACGTATCTCTATGTAAAGGTACTACTTGTCCAGGAGGTTGTTTAATACTGCTAATGGTTATAGCCTCCATTCCTAGTAGATCTCCTATCTCAGCAAAGTCCAATTCTTCTTCATTCCACCAACGTTGGTGAATTTTAGTGTTATCCTTTGTATAGGTTTGAGGAAATCCTCCATACTGTTTGTGTATGTCATTAAGTTCATGTACCTGATGCTTAATACAAGATGATTCTGATGGATATTCACAATCAACAAATTTAGAGCAATCGTATATGAATTTTACTTTTTGGTTATACATTATCTAGTTTGAAAATTTTTTATTCAAGGAAAATATTTATTGGTAAAAAAATGTCATGGAAATTTTTAATTTTTCCAATTTTTAATTTACCAAAAATAAAATTTCTATTGACAAACCACTTCTTAAGTGCTTTAATAACACTGACGTTAATTAATGTTAATCGTACGATAATAAAGGAAGGACGTAAATTATGTCAACTGAAACACATGATGCTATAATGACAGCGATTCAGACTTACTCAGAAGAGAATGGTAAGTTTGTTGATAAGGGTGTTAAGGCTTCGGCTACTAGAGCCAGAAAAGCATTAGCAGAATTATCTAAACTGATCAAAGCAAGAAGAAAAGAGATTCAAGAAGTTAAGAACGCGGCTAAGACGGCGGCGTAATTACAATTGAATTGCAATTCAAACTGACCCTCGGCTTTAACGAGTCGGGGGTTTTTTATGATTTGAGAATTCCTTTGCCATGTACCCTAACACGGATATGGCCGTTGTAGTAATCGTTTGATTCTAACACTTTACGTGCAAACTGTTCACGTGCCTCAACATATGACAGTTCTGCTTTAGATTTACAGTAGAAAAGTATTTGCCTCGTGAATTTGTCTTTACCAATCTTCAAAATATCTGCCGACAACTCGTCACTGCTTCCGTAATAATCTTGCCAATCGGAATCGACCTTGAAACGCCTTTTGTTCTTTCTGCCCTTCAGGGGAGGTCTGCTACGTTTGAACCTTGCAAGTTTTTTACCAATGTACTTCCTGCCGTTAGTGGTATTCGTTATTTCATATACAAAACCAACACAGTCCTCTGGTAGCACTGTGATAGGTTTATTTAGATATGTCCAATTCTTACTCATTGGGTCTGAACCTTCTGTAATGCTTATGAAACAACTTGTTAGGCTGTCTTAACGCCATTGGAAAATATTTTACATAATCAATAATTTCTTTGGTGTTTTCAAAGAAATTAGTTTGGTTGAAAAAAGGAATATCAAAGTAATGTTTTTCCAGGTCATACAGTAACATTGCTTCTCCCATTGCAGTAAGTTCGCCTATCGCAACATTTTCTCCGTTTACGACAGATCCAAATAATACCTGTGCTTTATTGTATTCCATTAGTGACCTATTATGTTTAATAAAATTCTTATGTATTTCTTCGAAATCTAAGCATTTATTAAATCTTTCTGTGAACCATTTACACAAACTACCGTGGTCTATTATGTCCGCTATATCAATCAAATCCACTCCTGGATAATTTTTAATCTTACTGTTTTCAGCAACCACAATATTTGCTTCCTCTTCTATCATCTTGTGCCAGAAGAACATTCTAAGAACGTGCCTTGGCACTTGCTTGTTTTCTTCAGATATCACTAATCCAAAAAGACTTTGTAAATCAACGATATCCTGTTGCAGGCGATCACTGGCCTGATGTCGCTTAACAAAATCAAAAAAGTTGTCTTGGCAATATTCTATACCACACCTACCGTACTGTCCAATATTGGTCCTACTGTAATATGCGTGTAGTATGTATTTGTAATGTTCCGGTTTCCAAACACAACCAACCAAAACATTTTTAGATGTTTCCACTTCCTTCCAGAGTCCAGGTATTACCACGTCTATGGATTGCGTGGTGTCGTGATACTCCCTGGAGTGTGAAGCACCTGACTCAACAAAAGGTTCTGGTAGCATTTCTCCTGCAATATGGCAATCAATCAAGTATGCCATAAAATTGCCAAACGCCCCCGGTGTGTGTAATACTAAAAAGTCTTTATCCATTGAAATAATCTACGCAACCTCCTGTCCTTCTTATATCTACTGTGATGCAATGTATTCCTCCGTCCCAAAAATGTCTAGTTGGGAAATCTACTACGTGGGGTGTTATTCCTAATTGCTCCATCTTTCTAAAACTCTGATCATGCTCTGCAATGCAAATGACATTGGACTCGTCTACCACAAGCATGTTGGCCTCAAACACCGTTTCCCTGCTGTCACCTACCCAGTCTTGTGCTTTCTGATTTACGTGCTGATTAAAGATGGGACTGTAATAATTGTTTTCACTAGTCCACCATCTTCCATTTACATTGTCATTCTCTTTGGTATCCAACCAAAAAACTTCCCAGCCGGGAGTAGACTTTTCGTACATAGACTTTTCTCCCCAGTGACTAGAAAAAATTTTGCCTTTCGCTATAGGACAAAAAACAGAATCCAGATGTCCTCCACTATCAGTTTTTATGACATCATAATCTACTTCCAACATCGCGACTGCTTGTTTTATCTTGTCGTGGTATTCAGAACTTTCAGACTGTTCAACAAAACCAGTGTCAACTATTAGGCGTTTGCCTAATCTTACTATGCCAGGAAATCCTAGCCAAGAGCGTGGATCTGGTCCTCTCTCCAAAATTTCAACCCTATCACCGTTATCCCTGTATTCATTTATTGCATCAGCAAAAGGTTCCACCTTGTATCCTTGTGGTATTATCCACAACTGCTCACCTATGGTCATTGCCCAGTCCCTCGGAGCAATTGGTGGTTTAATGAGGTTGCCAAAACTATCCAGGTAGTCCTCTTTGTTGTTGGTAAATCCGGGTGTCCTTACCTTTACTCCTAATTCCGTCAACTTGTTCTGTAAATTTTTCAATCCATACAAGGTCTGTTCTGTGATTCTAGAAAACGTGTCTTCGACCTGATTTGGTAAATCCTCGTAAAACTTGATTGGATACGTGCCTCCTATCCATGCCTCCTGCAGTGGCTGGAAACCGGTAAAACTTTCAATTGATTTCATTTAATTTTATTTAAAGCCAAAAAGATTGACCTGCAAATAAAACTAGTATAAACAAGTGCGATAGGCACACTACATTCTTTAAAAATTTCAATCAGGCAAACATAGCATCGCAACCAGTGAGCAGGGAAATGCGGCTAACAAGCGACAGGTGAATCCCTTGATGCAAACAGCAAAAAATGATGAGGCTCTGAGAAACAGCAACCTCAGGTCTACTGTAGATTATCATACAAAGATGCAGTGGGCTCGCGTTGGATAGTATAAGTTAACGGGTACAGCACAACCGCCCGGCGATAGCAACGATGTATGGTGACTGCGAACTCAGTACACGGGTTAAAGTCGATACTGCTAGAAATAGCAGTATTGTGACTGCTCATCTAGTACAGCAGGACGCACATTGCGTAAATGCGTAAATTACTGTTCTCTGCGTAAATTAAAAAAAGGAAACGAGCGTAAGCGAAGTTTCAGATGACGTAAGTCATCTCCTAGCATGAATTAAGTAGTTGCATGGAACTACTCTTCGACCACACTTTCGGCAAACAGGAACAGCAGGATCTTGTCATATGCAGGCCCATGGCCATAGTGGACGAGGATGAGGAATCAGAGGCGATCGAGAGAGGTTGGCTCGCACTTGACCATCCCATAGGCAATCACCGTGAGGTGTTCTACCAATCACGTAGCACAAGGATCGACATAGACAAATGGCGTCCTCGTTACAAATCGCACACGCACGACGGCAAAAAGATCGGCATGAAAGTGATCGACGCAAGTGAGATGGTGAGGCTGTTGGGACTGCCGCACATATACAAGCAGTACATGGAGAGGAAAAAATTTGGCGCGGACTACGATCCGTTCGGACACTACCACCAGCGTGATCAGTTCATGCTGTTCTACACCGGCACCGCGGACAACATCATAGGGTTCACCAAACAGAAACGATACCGGTACCAGGAAGACAACTACAGCACCATAGACACGTATGACTCGCAGGACCTCGCCGGACTGGAGAGCGTGATACACGCCAACACTGTTCCCATATCAGACATCACGCTGGACATGGAGATCGAGTGGGCCAGCAACAACTACGTGAGATATTTCTACATGGGTTCCGGCTATGAGCATTCATCGGAATACAAGGCCAACTACAGGGGATTCGAGTGGTGGACTGGCACGGAATGGAGCACCAACAAGAAACAGTACAAACGACTGTGTAGGAGGGACTCTAAACTTTCGGACTTTTCGGATCTCGGAAACCTTTCACTGATCTCAGATAATCTTTAGACCAATTTTTATAGTAAGGACCCGTCTCCAGCATCTTGGAAAATTTGTTGAGTTTTGACAACCGCTGTGCCAGGAACAGTATGTAATGGCCGTTGTTGAGTTTGACCTGCTTGACCTTCTCCTTTATGTCGGGATGATCCTCCAGCACCACGATGTCGCTGGGCATGAGTGCCTCGTTGAGCCTGTCCGCTATCTCCACTGTCTGTTCCGCCGTGTACTGGTCCGGTTCCGCAATGATCACCAGCACGTCTTTGTTGTCGAAATCGAAATCCCATATGTGTGTGAATATGGTGCCGAACTCGCCGATGCCATCCAGTTCCAGGAACTCCACCTTGCCGTCCACTATGGCCTTCTGGGCGTATGGACAGGGCGGTAGGTCACCGAACACCGGGTTGGGTCGGGTGACGAATTCCCTAATCCACTTCTGGATCGTCTGGGTCGGTGTCTGTTTTTTCTGTTGAGTCGTCATGTATGCCCTTGATCTTCTGCAGTGCCTCGTCCAGCAACCTTGCTTTGGTCTCTAACTTGGCCTTGAGTTCCGCAATCTCCTTGTTCTGCTCACCTATCTTGTGTCCACACGAGTGGACGTCCTGTTCTCTGTGCTCCAGTTTGATCAACACCTGCTTCATCCGGCTCTCTTTGCTTTTGACTTTCGCCAGGGCATCGTCACGATCCTTTGTGATTTCTACGATTTCGGCTTTGAGTTCCTTGACTAGGTCTTTTTCGGACATATGTAAGTGTTAATTATCTGCATTTTTCGATACCATAATAGTATACTATATCTTAGAAGAAAGGTTGACCGCTTTTCTTGGTAGTTTCCAGGTTGTCTTTTACCAGTTGTGCAATGATCTCACGCTCCGTTGGACTCAGCGCCATGGCCTCAGAATATGAAAGTCCGCCCCTCATGTACCAACTGATCTTTACCAGCTCGTGCTTCAGGGACTTCTGGCCACTCTCCATGTCCTTCAATGTCTTGATGATGTCAGATTCCGTTTGTGAAAGCAAGGTTATACGAAAAAATTTGATGTGTCGAAAGTTACGGGTACCTCGTATGTTGCCGGTGCACCCTTCTTGATCTGGTCTTCGGTGGCCTTCAGTTTAAGCGGCTTCACTGCACCCTGTCCACGCACCTTCTGGAGATTGTCTTCTATCTCCTTGATAAGAGTTGCGTTTGCGTTTTCCACAAATTCCTTTATGTGCGTCGGGTCTGTGATCTCTGTGCCATCGGGCATTGTGATCTTCTCAATGTTTTTTAGAAGTATACTGGCATTGAGATCAGTCAGTGTCTTGAATGCTTCGTTGAATCTTGTTGCTTTTTCTTCATCTGAAAGTTGTGAGTCTTGGATTGCGCCATACATCTTCTGTTGTTGAAAAGTTTTCAATGAAGTCGTTGTCATGTCCTTGTAGGTCAACGGTCGAATCGCAATCTTCAATCCGTCCTTTAGGAAGATATCGCTGTCTACTTTTGTCCCTCGCAACTCATCCAATATTGCAGGTAAATTTATTGAGTGTGAAACTTGTTCCTTTGCACCCGGCACGGTAAAATTTATGTCCATGGTCTCACCATATGTTGCTATCCTAATTGCAACCAGGATGGTGTCTAGATCATAACTTCTGATTTGCCATGCGTCCTTTATATCAGGCACACAACTCTGAATGACGTCAACTACACCTTGTCCGTTCATTAATGCATCAGGTGTTTTGAACCTGATCTCATCCTTGGCAGTCATGGGCATCACACCCAGTTCACCGGTTTGCGATGGTGTTACCACGTGCGGAGGATATGCACCACCCGAAGGCAACGACACGTATATGCTTGGTTGTCTAAAATACTTGTTTAGTGGGTTTGTGTTTTCCGTCATTTTTTTATTCTATAAATATACACTAAAAGCGTATAGATGTCTATATTTATATGCGTATAAAAAGGTAAAAATTAAAGTCGTATGGCAACATTAGAGCAGATTATCAAGGATCTACAGGAAATAGCAGACAGCGGTGGCGTAGGTGGTAATTCGGCGGCCAGGAGGAAAGCGGCCGAGGAATCCAAGAAAGCACTAGAGAATGCCAAGAAACAAAACAAGTTAGACAACGATCTAAACAAGAAAAAGATCGAAGAACTAAGGATCGCCCAAAAACTTGTTAAAGCAGATACCGAAACCTACAAATTAATCGAAAAAGAGATCAAGCAGACAGAATCACAGATCAAACAAAATGAGAAAATACTTGAGGTCAGTAAAAAACTGGGAGACAGTTTTGTTGGAATAGGTAAAGCGGCATTTGAAGGACAAGGTTCAATCAGTGCTTTCACTGATAACGTAAGAGGTCTCGGACTTCTAGGAAACAGGCTCGATGTAAACATTGAAACATTTAGACAACTTTCACAAACAGGTGCAAACTTTGGACAGTCGATAGTCGAACTAAGAAATGCGGCGGCCAACGCGGCATTACCACTAGATGATTTTGCATCATTGGTTGCTAGTAATTCACAGAACCTGGCGGCACTGTTTGGTTCGACAACACAAGGAGCCCAAAGGATAGCGGAACTTGGACGTATCACAAGAGAAGTTGGTATAGATAGACTGGCACCATTAGGATTCACAGTTGAAGAAATAAACGAAACACTATTATTAAATTTAGATGCACAAAGAAGGACAGGTGTTCTTAACCAATTGACAGATTCACAAAGAATCAACAGTGCAATAGCATTTGCCGAAGAGTTGGACAGGTTAGCAAAATTAACAGGACAACAAAGAGATGAATTAAGGGCGGCAATCGAATCTCAAAAAGCAAACGAAAGATTCCAAGCGGCACTGCAAGGACAAACAGAAGAAACTAGAAGAAGATTGCAAGGATTTGCGGCCACAGTTGAAGGGATATCTCCTCAATTAGCAGAAGGATTTCAAGACCTTATAGCCAACGCAGGTGTTCCAGTAACTGAATCAGCACTGGCTCTTGTACAAAACATTCCAGGGGCAAGAGATGTAGTCAATGATTTGATTTCAGGAGTTGTGTCAAGCGAACAAGCACTTATCAACATAAGGGATCTGTCTGCAGGTAGTATTGACAGATTTAGACAGGCAACCGTTACAGGACAAGTTGAATTTTTACAACTACAAGGAGGAATAATCGAACTTGGTAGAAGAGTTACAGATGCCGGCTCTGTGCTAGACGAACAGAATAAATCCGCAACTAGTCTTGTGCAGAACCTAACAACATTTGAACAGGCGACCAAAGTTCTCGCAAGCCAATTCCAACAGATTGAAACCGGACTCCTAAGAGCATTTGGACCAGCACTGGGAGGATTCGTAGGTGGCATTCAAACAGCATTCGGAAAAGGTGGCTCAATTGCGGTTGCACTCGGTGCCGCACCTGGATTGACAGCAGGATTGATAGTGGCAGGACTGGCAGGAAAATATCTATTCACAGAAGCAAAGGAAATTGCAATAATTGCCGCTGGTACGGCCTTGGGCCAAAAAGGAATGGTTACACAACTAGGTGGCATCAGAGGTGTCCTTGGCAAAGGTTTAGGTTTTGCAGGAAAGGGTCTAGGAGTTTTGGGCGGAGGAGCCGCGGTAATCGGTGGTGCCACTCAGGCAAGTACCGCAGAGACAACAGGAGGCAAAGCACTGGGCGTAGGGTCTAGTATACTAGGTGGTGCTTTGGCAGGTGCAAGTTTAGGGAAGATATTTGGATTGCCTGGATTGGCTGTAGGAGCAGGTATTGGTGGCCTCGTTGGATTGGCGGGACTAATGATGAACGACAATAAGAGAGCATTTGGCGGGCCGATGAATGCGGGAGAAACTTATCTAGTTGGCGAAAATGGACCTGAGATTGTTACCTCTGGAACCTCAAGCACCGTCACTGCAAACAAAGATCTCAAAGACACATTTGACACAGAGGCATTGGAAACAAAGATGTCCAGCATGATCACAGAACTGAACAGTGCAAATAAGACTTTAACGAATATGGTAAATGGCGTAAATACGCTTGTTGCAGTCGAAAGCAGGGCCTTGAAAGCAGTTGAGAAAACAGCACGTAAAGATGTCAATCAAATAGGTATTGTTTAGGTTGCTTAAATGAACAAAAAAGTGTAATATAAAGCATGGCTTGGAAAAAATATTTTAAAGACGCTAACCTTTCTCCAATATCTGGTGAGAAGGTACCAAACTTCGCAAAGAGGAACTACAGTTCTTACTTGCCAGACGTGTACACAGGACACCCCAACAGGATACAGAGATACTTCCAGTATGACCAGATGGATTCAGATAGTGAGATCAACGCGGCACTGGACATCCTTGCAGAATTTTCAACACAGAAAAACACAGAAAATGAAACTCCATTCGATCTTGTGTTCAAAGACGAAACAACAGAGCATGAAGTGAAACTTCTCAAGAAGGCTTTACAGCAATGGACAAAATCAAATAAGTTTAACAAAAGAATTTTCAGAATATTTAGAAACGCACTGAAATACGGAGACTGTTTCTTCGTAAGAGATCCTGAAACACAGAAATGGTTGTACATCGACAACGCAAAAGTTGACAGGATTGTTGTAAACGAATCAGAAGGCAAAAAACCCGAACAGTATGTGATCAGAGACATCAACCCTAACCTACAGAGATTAAGTGCAACACAGATCACACCGAACCAAACATACGGTGGTGGTGGAACAACAGGTGGAGGCACAGCGGCTTATGGTTCAAGTTATGCAAACGCAGGTGCAACGAACAATATGTCAGGCTTCGCTGGCGGAAACGCTGGTGGCAGATTCTACAAAACAATGAATGCGTACAACATAAACGCAGAACATGTAATTCATATGTCGATGTCAGACGGATTGGACAACTTATTCCCGTTTGGACAGTCAGTGCTAGAACAAGTTTTCAAAGTCTACAAACAGAAAGAATTATTAGAAGACGCAATCATAATTTACAGGGTACAGAGAGCACCTGAAAGAAGAGTATTCTACATTGACGTGGGTAACATGCCTACACACTTGGCGATGCAGTTCGTTGAGAGAGTCAAGAACGAGATCAACCAAAGAAGAATTCCAAGTGCATCAGGTGGAGCAAACTTCATTGATGCAACATACAACCCAATGTCCATAAACGAAGATTACTT
>Ga0209645_1000240_pt1 | contig 29659 bp, 9 predicted proteins | sample ETNvirenome_6_30_FD_184070 | JGI IMG/M metagenome (GOLD analysis project Ga0209645, IMG submission 184070) | Marine viral communities from the Pacific Ocean - ETNP_6_30 (SPAdes) (version 2) | ecosystem: Environmental > Aquatic > Marine > Oceanic | place: Pacific Ocean | collected 2013-06-19
AACGGCGCAGACCGACCGCTGCCCGAGTGGGCGAAGCCCGTGTCGTGGCCGAGCGCCACGCCCTGGACGCTGCGGAACCTCGACCACGCCCGCCAGGACATGTGCGTGCAGATGCACAAGAACGGCGTCTACGTCAACCGCGCCCTCGTCGCCGCGCTGACCGACAAGTTCGAGAGGGTCGCCGCGAGCCTGCGGACAGACTTGATTGACCTCGCGAAGCGGGTGGGTTTCAAGTCTCAGAAGGACTTCAACCCAGGTTCGACGGAGCAGATTCGAGACCTGCTCTACCAGTCATGGGACCTGGGTGTGCCCTACGGCATGGAGTCCCGAGACTTCTACACGGAGACGGGCCTCCCCGGCACCGGAGACGCGGTGCTGCGGGCGCACATGGCAGACCCGATGCTGGAGACCGACAAGCGCAGCTTCCTGCTGAAGCTGCGGCAGTACCGCCGGGTCAGCACCAAGGTCCTGGGCACGCAGCTCTACGCGCTTCGACCCATGAAGGATGGCGGCAAGCTCCACCCCGACGGGCGCATCCGTTCCACGTGGAACAGCCACACCACCGCCCCTGGGCGCCTCTCCTCCAGCGGCCCCAACATGCAGAACCAGAGCAGCCGCAAAGACCTGGGCGGTGTGCGGGCGGTGTACTGCGCGGCGCCCGGTCACGTGCTGGTGGGCTGCGACCTCAGCTCCGCGCACTTGGTCATCACCGCCAACTACTGGAAGATCCAGCGCCTGCTCGACTGCTTCGACCAGAACCTGGACCCCCACTGCTTCCTCGCCTACGACCTGTTCAAGGATGACTTCAAGAACGCGGACGGGTGGAAGAAGGGGTTCAGCCTCAAGGTCTCGCACAAGCCGAGCAAGAAGGGGCGCGCGGGGCAGATGCGCGAGCTGACGAAGACGTACCGCTACGCGTCCATCTATTGGGCCTCGGCTCAGACCAAGCACAGCGTCATCCGGTCCACCGAGATGACCAAGCTGCGCGACGACGACACCCTCGCGACGGACCTGCCCTACCTGGGCTTCGAGCTTCGACAGGTGCAGTTCTTCGACCGGGTCTGGCACGAAGCCGAGCCGGACTGGATGGTCGCCTGGAATGACATGCTCGCGCTGTACGAGCGCCAGGGGTACATGGAAGACCCGCTGTTCAAGCGACGCTCGGGCGGCTTGATGAACGGCAAGAAGAACGAAGTGGTCAACTTCCCGGTCTTGTCGTGCGAGGCGGCGGTCATGTCGATTGCGGAGCAGCGCGTGCTCGCGTCGTTCCCGTTCGAGAAGTGGGGGCCGGGCACCGGGCTCACCGCGCAGGTCCACGACTCGCTGGTGGTCGAGGTGCCTGAGCATATGGCCGAGTGGGCCAAGGCAGAGCTGGAGCGGTGCATGACGATCAAGGTGCCGGGGTGGCCGGTACCGTTCACCTGCGAAGCGGATGTGGGCCGCACGTGGGTCGAAGTGTAAAACACTTGTGGCACACCCACACGGCACGGAATACTACGATGTCAAACAAAGGAGCAGCATCATGAGCGAAGACCTTCGATTCTTTCTGGCGCACGACATTCGTGTGCCCGCCGACCGTCTCAACGCGTGGCGGGATGAACTGACGGAGCTGATGAGCGAGGGCTACCCCGACCACATGGTCACGATCACCCTGGCTCGCGACGACTTCAACGCCAACTTCAGCGACGCTGGGGGCTGGCGCGGCTGGCCTCGGCTGGTGTCGAGCGGCAAGCTCTGGGACGGCTCGCCGCGGTTCCACGGCGTCATCCGCCCCATCGCGCACAACTCCGACAGCGCCCTCTGCGGGCGGGCGACCTTCGACATTGTGTCGGGGTTCGTTCAGGACAACAAGCTGGCATGGCTCTGGCACGGTGACACGCTTCGCGTCATCGAGTCCTGTGAGCGCGTGCCCGGCGACGACTACACCACCTGGGGGCGGCTCTCCGCCCGCGAAGAGTAGGAGCAACCATGACCCAACGACACCCACAGCGTGTGACCTTCAACCTCAAGACGCGGGACGGCTCGTCGCGCAGCTACCCCCTGACCGGCAAGAACTTCGTCGTCGGCCCCAACGGGTCCGGCAAGAGCGTGGTCGCGCAGGCCTTCGGCCTCGCCGTGACCGGCGCCGCGGACAACGTGTCCGGCCGCGCGGTGACCACGGACGCCAAGGTCATCGCCCGCATGGGCTACCGCGGCGGCGCCGACAAGCGGCAGATGTTCGCCGAGGTGGACTTCGACCAGGGCGAGCGCTGCCGCTGGGACGTGATGCAGCACACCGAGGGCACCGGGCTGCTCAAGCCCTCGCACATCCGCCCCTCCTGGGTCGAGCCCCAGCACAGCAAGAAGCACTCGCCGCACATGCCGATGCGCGCCCTCAACGCCATGCTCTCCGCAGGGGCGAAGACGGCGCGCAAGACGTTGATCCAGCTGCTGGCCTCCGCCCATGAGGACGAGACCCTGCTCGGCCTCAGCGGGCTGTCTGCCAGCCAGATGACGACGCTGGAACAGCTCACCCCCGGCATGGAGAAGGAGCCCTTCATCGACCGGCTGGTCCACGCGGCGGGCAAGGCCGACGAGCTGATGCGCGAGGCGAACAGCGACGTGCGTGCGACGGAGCGCTTGAAGGCGTCGCTGTCGAAGGACCTGCAGCTCCAGCCCACCCCGGAGCAGCTGCTCGCTGCGCGCGACATGATCCGCTTCGCGGAGAACCTGTACGAGGAGACCGTGGCGAACGCCGGCACGGGCAACGACGACGTCCGCGCGAAGATGCAGTCCACCCTCGCGGAGCTGCGGACCCATGAGCAGCGCCTCGCCAGCGACCTCAAGAAGCATGAGCGGCAGTACGACGAGGCGGACCACGAAGAGGCGGAGGCGGTCATCGGGGCGCTGACGGCCCTCCGGTGGTCGATGAGCGAGGCCTTCGACCAGTGCCCGCTCTGCTCCAGCGCCGTCGGTGTCGAGCACCTGAAGGCCTGCCAGAGCTTCTACGAAGACCGGGCGAAGGACTTCGTGGAGGCCGACACGCGCCAGCGGAACATGGCGACGCTGGAGGGCGCGCTGGCCGAGACGCGAAAGGAGATCCGCCGCGTGTCCGCCTTGATCGACGAGCTGCCTGTGGTCCCTGTGAAGCAGATGACCCAGGAGGATGTCGAGAAGGCGCGGGATGCGCTGCACCAAGCGCGCGAGGCCTACGCCCAGCTCACGGAGCAGGACCAAGTGTGGGTGAGCTTCAACCGCGCCGACGAGCAGATGACCGAGTCGCAGGATCGCGCGGACGACATGCGGAAGGCCAAGAAGGCGTTCCAGGTCGCGACGAAGAAGCTCTTGGCCGAGCTGGTCACCACGTTCGAAGACCGGGTCCGCAAGCATCTGCCCGACGGGTGGCTGTTTGGGCTCTTCGTCGGGGACGATCGCAGTGACGCGTTCTACCCGGGGCTGTATGCTTCGGGGCACGACCGGAACTCGGAGTACCTCATGGAGTTGTCTGAGGGGCAGCGGGCCGCAGCGCTCGCGGCCATGGCCTGCGCGCTGCATGAGTACAACCCGACCCCCGTCTCCTGCATCACGGTCGAGGACCGCGGGTTCGATGAGGCGACGCTGGGGCGGTTGCTGCAGAGCCTCGTTGAGGCCGAGCCGACCGTGTTCTTCACGGCGACGACCCGCCCGCCGGAAGCCAGCCTCAAGGGCTGGAACGTCATCGACCTCTACGACGAGGCGCCTGCCGCGAAGCCGAAGCTGCCCCCGCCCCCCAAGCCCGTCACCATCATCGACGCGCCGGCAGCCGAGAGCGCCGTGCCGACGCTGCCCGACCGGCTGCTGGAGGGGCCTGACCCGTACCAGAGCGGGCGCGCGCGGGGTGGTCGCTTCCGGTCTGCGAAGAACAGCGCCCGCAAGTTCCTGGCGGAGTACCAGGACCACGCGGTCGTGGAGTTCATGCGGCACTTCCCTGACCTGGAGCTGCCGGACGCCAGTGACCACGAAGCGGTCGCCGTCGCTGTCGCCAACTACCTCACCCCCGTCGGGCCGTCCCACCTCGGAGCAACGAAGTGACCGAAGACCAAGACCTCGTTCAAGCCATCGACAATCTGCACGACGAGATTGTCGGCGCCGAGCCGCGGGAACGGGCTGGGCTGTTCTCTGCGTTCTTCACGCTGGAGATGATGGAGCAGATCGCAGCGCAGTGGGCGCAGGACGAGTTTCGATTCGAGGCGGTGTTCACCCGCCTCGGGTCGATTCGCGGGATGGGGACGCGCGTCAACAACATGATGCAGAGCATCCGCCGCGCGCAGCGGCGAGCGGGCGAGCAGCAGCAGCAGGACATCGTCGCCCAGGTGATGGCGCAGAACCTGTTCCACACCTCGCTGCCGGACTACCTCGTCGAGGACATGCCCAACTACTTGATCCCGCAAGGGTTCGACCTCGACCTGGGCGGCGTCTACACCATGACCGTGGGGCCGGAAGGGGACGTGCTGCGGGAGAAGGTCTGCACCGCCCCCATCATCATCACGCAGCGGGGGCGCGACACCGACACGGGACACATGCAGGTCGAGGTGGCGTGGACCGAGCCGGCAGGTCCTGGCGGCGGTCGCCCCAAGTGGCGCTACCACACGGTCGAGCGGGCCGTGCTGTTCGACAGCCGCAAGCTGGTCAGCTTGATCAGCTTCGGCGCGCCCGTGACCTCGGTCAACGCGGCTGACGTCATCCGGTGGCTGACGGCGTTCGAGGACACCAACCAGCACAAGATCCCCCTGAGCAACGGGGCAAACCGCCTGGGCTGGCAGAAGGACGGCTCCTTCCTGCTCCCCGACTCGCACATCCGGCTGGACACGCACCAAGAGTTGAAGCTGTTCCCCGCCGAAGGGCTCGACCCCATCATGCGGAGCCTCCGCACCGGGGGGACCTGGGAGGGCTGGCTGCAGGTCGCGGAGATGCTGCGGGAGCACCCGCTGGCGATGCTCGCCATCTACACGTCGGTCGCCTCGGTTCTGCAGCACATCACGCGCTGCTCGAACTTCGCGATTGACTGGTCAAACGAGACCTCCAGCGGCAAGACGACCAGCCTGCGGGTGGCCGCCTCGGTCTGGGGCTACCCGGCGGACGATGACGACGAGGGGTTCATCTACTCCTGGGACTCGACCAAGGTGTGGGTCGAGCGCGCCTCAGGGTTCCTCCACAGCCTGCCGCTCATTCTGGACGAGACCAAGCGCGTCAAGAACAAGCAGCACGTGGCCGATGTGCTCTACGACTTCTGCTCAGGCAAAGGGCGGGGGCGCGGCACCCTGCAGGGCGTGCAGACCTCGCAGTCGTGGAACACGGTGCTGCTGTCCACCGGGGAGCAGCGTCTGACCAGCTTCACCAACGATGGCGGCACCAGGGCGCGTGTGCTGGCTGTTCAGGGCGCACCCATCACTGGACCCCCGGAGACCGCTCGGGTGGTGGCAGACAGCGTCAAGAGCCGCCTGCACAACCACTACGGGCACCTGGGCCGGCGCGTCGTGGAGTACCTCGTCTACCACCGGGACGCCTGGGACAGCTTTCGCGAGGCCTTCGAGACCCGCCGGGACAACTACGCGAACATCGCCAACACCGCTGTGGGCGGACGCCTCGCCGCCTACGTCGCCGCCATCGACCTCGCCCAGGCTGTCTGCGAGACGCTGGGTGTGCCCGAGCCCACGACCGACCCGCTGGAGTTCTTGATCCAGGCGGTGCGCGACGGGGCCAGCGACGCCGACCGGGCGCGTGACGCCTTCGTCGCGGTCGCCTCCTGGGCCATCACCAACCGCCACCGCTTCTGCGGCACACGCGCTGCAGCGAGCAACGGCATGCCCTCCAACGGCTGGGCAGGTCGGTGGGACGAGTGCGACCCCGAGTGGATCGACATCGCCTACGAGCAGAACGCGCTCCGCACGCTGCTCGACCGCTACGGCTACACCTACGATGAAGTGGCGCCGCGCTGGAAGGCCCGCGAGTGGATCGAGACCAGCGTCAAGGGGCTGACCCGCAACCGCCGCATCGACGGTGTCAGCATCCCCTGCATCTGCTTGAAGCGTGACGTCTATGACCAGCTCATCGCCATGGAGCGGCCCGACATCGAGCCGACCAAGATCGTAGAGGCGCCCCGCGACCTCATCGAGCAGAGCGTCACCTACAGCAGTTCATCCTGGTCGGCCCAGGCGCAGGGCGACTAAGAGCGCCAGCTCAGGTACGCCTTGGCGTTGGCCGTCGAGGCGTCCACCTTCGCGATCAAGTAGACGTCGTTGAAGGCGGTCGGGCCCACGGGCGTAGTGCTGTGGAAGTCCACCTCGATCTTCTGGCGCGCGCCGCCCGTCGCAGCAGCTGCGAGCAGCGCCTTGATGATCGGAGTCGTGAAGACCTGCGTCAGCGGCTGGGTGCCTGCGGCATCCCGTGCCAAGTAGAAGCTGACCTGGGTCGGGGTCGCGCCCGACGTAGCCATGCTGCTGAACTCGAAGAGGATGTCGTAGATATGGGCGTCGTCGGGGATGCCCTGCGAACGCTTGACCGAGGCATCCACCCCGAGGACGAAGTCGTCGTAGCTGGTGTCGAGGTCGATGCTGTCGTTGGAGGCGAAGCCGAAGTGGCCCCACCCGCCGTAGTTGTAGTCAGACATTGAAGGCTCCTGTCGAGGGGAAGTGTACCACTACCGGGGAATCGCCGCCTCAACCGAGCGAGCGTTTCGTTCTTCGTCGTAGGGGTAGACGCGGACACCCGAAGCGCGAGCGGCGTCTACCGCGAAGGACATCAACAAGTTCTGGATCTCGCTGTCGATCTTCGCCAGCTCCTCAGGCGACAGCGCTGCGTCCGCCGCAAGCAGCAGGCGGTTCAGCTCACCGAAGAACGTACGCCGAGCGATGATGGCCGGCATACCCACCAGGAACGGCTTGTAAATCGACTCACCGTCACCCGCGACGTACTCCCCAAACCGGTCGTAGTATTCAATCTCCCGACGGCCGTCGCGGACGACGACGCGCCCCATACGCGCAGCCTTGAAGCGCTTCTCCACCTCGACATCAAGCGCGCGACCTGCGACCTCTGCGGGCAGCGGCACCGACTCCAGGCGAGACAGCATCAACCGAGTGGTCGCCGACAGCCCCCGCAAGTTGACGCCCGCGTTGTCGGGAGCGCCCTCGAAGGAAGGCGAAGTGCCGAACGTGCCCTCGAAGCGGCGCGCCATGTAGGGGTGCAGCTCCAGATACGCCTGCTCCGCCCCGGTGAGGTTGGTCGCGATGTCGTACACAGCCTTCGTCGTAGGCGCGCCCAGCCCTCGGAGGTCCATCAGCGGCTCCAAGGAGTTGAGAATCGCGTCGAGGTCAGCCTCGCTGCTCTCGCCGGTCCCGGCCCTGCCCGCTCCCTTGAACAGCAAAAAACCCGTGGCCATGCTCGCAGTGATGCGCTCGAACCCGGCGTACATCATGCTGTCGGGGAAGCTCAGGTAGATGGACTGCTGCATCCCCCGAGCGACAGCCTCCTGCACCGAAGGCGTCATGTTTGGCGTGAACAGCTGAACCGTGGGGTAGCGTTGAGCGGCGAAGCCCGGCAGGCCCGCCTTGCTCGGCTCCGGTCGAACTGCGACAGACCCCAGGGTCGCGAACTGCGCACGCGCCTCTGGGTCGAACAACGTCTGGTTGACGCGGTACATCGTCCCGGAAGCACGGACGACCGACGTGTTCGCGATCAGCCCGCGAACCGCTGCGCGCACATCGTCCGGCACGTTGTCGTAGCCGTCGTACCCGTTGAGCGCCGTCCAGCCGTTGAAGCTGTAGCGCAACAGGTCTTCGCGCGACATGTCCTTCAAGTCGTCCGGCAGCTGCTCACGAAGCGCGTCGAGGTCTTCGTCCGAAGCGTTCTCGCCCAGACCGAACTCGAAGTAGTTCCGCATCGTGTAGTACATGTCCCGCTGGTACGGGTTCATGCCCGAGACGTCCACACCGTACGGCCCCACAGCGGCCTCGTAGATGATGGTCGTTGCGACGTCTGCCGTCATGCGCGGCAGCCGCTCCAACGCGCGCATCATGTAGATGCCCCGCGGCGTGGTCAACAGGTTGATCGTATGCTCCGTCGCGTTCTTGGCGAACGCGAAGAACGGCAGCAGCATGCGCGTGAAGAAGCCTCGATCGACCGAGGTCATGCTGCCCCGGTAGTCGTACAGCGCTCGAACAGTCAACCGAGCGGCGTACTCGGGCGAGATCCCCTGCTCCATCAACGCCACCGCCACGCCCGTACGCTCAAAGTCCGAGAACGAATCCGCCGCCTCGACCCCGTGCTCCATGGCGAAGCTGTAGGCGCTACGGGTGCCCCGAGCCGCAGCTCCCTGGTGGCTGTTCGCGAAGTTGTCGAAGAGGTCCACAGCATCTTCGGCCAGCTGCTCGTTCTTCGGGCTGACGTCAGAGCTGCTCAGCTTGCCCGTCAAGAAGTCGCGGCTGGCGCGGCGGTTCTCGGCAGCAATCATCTTGAACGGGTTGCTGTACATCCCCTCGCGAGCGAAGACGCGCCGCAGGTCCGATGCGCGGTACAGCGTGTCTCCGATGTTGAAGACCACATTCGGGTCGCCCTCCATGATCGGAGCCACCTCGACCTTGAACTTCGCCAGCGAGAAGAACTCAGTGACCGCGCGGCCCCAACGATCGCCCAGGCGCCCAGCGGCAGCTCGGAGGTCGTTCTTGAAGCTCTCAACCGCTGCGTCGCCCTCGGCGCTCGGACGCCGCAGGTTCTTGAGGTTGCGCGACAGCCAGCCACCGCCCGCAAGCTCCGCGACCTCCGCCCCGCGCGCGATGGTCGCTGGGCCTGCGAGAGGGATGTTGAGAACCAGCTGGGGCGCCGTCCGCATCGTCGCCGACAGACCGGCTACGAAGCCAGCTTCTGCCGACACGCCGCGGAAAATATCAAGCGTCGCCGGCAGCAGGTACGTCATGCGGACGACCCCGTTGCCGAAGACCGTGTTGACCATGACGTGCTGCGCCAGCGCCGACACCCACGTGTCCTTCGACGTGACGTTGTCCGTCTCAGTCAGACCCAGCTGGCGCTTGGCCCGACCCAGGGTGGCGTCCACCATCTCAGCGCGAACGGCGCGCGGCACGTACATGCGACCGAGACGAGTGTCCAGCGCCTGGAACGCGACGTCGTAGCCGTAGACGCGCTCCACGCGCTGGGCCCGTGCGATCTCAGCCTCCGACATCCGCGCGCCGAGGTTGCTGACGTACTTGAAGTACGCGTTGTAGTCGCCGCTGTTCAGGCCCACGCCCATGTCGAACGTGTCCTCCAGCACCTTGGACAGCGCCCCGTACGTCCCCATCGCGAGGACAGCGGTCGAACGACGCTCGGGCGCGAAGTTGAAGCCGCGGAAGAACCCAGGCACGCGCTTGACCGTCATGTCGCCAACGGAGACGCCCGAGACCCCTTCCAGCAACAGCAGCATCTTCGACTTGCCTGTCGCCTCTACGAGGTCATCAGCCGAGACACGGTCCGCCAAACGCAGGTCCACGACACCCGAGTAGAACAGCAAGACCGCCGCGAGCCGCCGCGCGTCAGGCGTGTCCGACAAGCTGTGGGTCTCGCCCACGGTGCCCGACAACGCGCGCAGAATGTCCTGCAGCATCTCCTGCGTCGTCTGCTCGATGCTCTCGACCCGAGCGCCCTGTCCCGCGCGCTTCATCTCGGGCGTGTCCATAAGCAGCAGCTCCGGGTTCACATGGAGCCCGGCGCTGTACGCATCGCCGTCCTTGAACTCCATGGGGCGCCGCTGCAAGCCGTTCCACAAGCCCATGAGCGCAGTGTCCGCGCCGCTGACCTTCGGCAGCGGCACGCCCGTCATCCGCAGCAGTTCGTTCTCAGCCGCCCCCGCCAGCGCTTCCTGCGAGTTCTTGTCGAGCACGTTGAAGTACCGCCGCAGCGAAGCGAACACACCCTCGGCGGCGTTGATCTGCGTGCCCGGCAGCGTGAGGCCTCGCTGAGCGCCCGTCCGAAGCTGGACCGGCGTCCCCTCGAAAGCAGCCGCCAAATCAGACAAGGCCTTGCCCTTCGAGACCGAACTCACACGGCGGGTGATGTCGTTCATGACCGTCGCGTAGGTGTTGGCGCTCTCTTCCAGGTCGCGCGACGTTCCGCGAAGCAACGTCCGCGCCGCAGGCTGAAGGTTGCGCAGCGCCCCGACGGAATCCGCCCCGATCAAGAGCAGCGACACAAGCTCGAAGCCAGTAGCCACGGTCACCGCCGCCGAGTCCATCACCGAGAACATCCTGTCGCGAACGACATCGGGCGTTTGACGCGACTCCAAAGACCGGAACCGACGAGTCACAGGACCCGCTGCGCGCGCCGTCGGGGACTGCCCAGGACCGGGCGCCCGTTCGATGAGGCTCTCAGGCGTAAGCGCTTCGAAGATCCGAGGCAGGAACCCACGGCTGCGGTAGTCAGCCAGACTGGCCGTCAGCTGCCGGTACTTCCCGATGGTCGTCTCTTCCTGCACGCCCTGGGCCGTGATCCGCATCAGCGGAATCTCAGCCCCCTCAGTGACCTCACCGAGCGTGCGGTTGGTCATGATGGCATCGCTGACGTTCGCGATGTTGTCCGCCGTCAGAGTCGCCACACCACCGAAGGCCTCGTCGAACAGCTGGTACATCGCAGGGCTGATGTCCACCCGAGCAGGAGCGCGGGTCAGCATGCCCACGATCTTGCGGAACAACGCCTTGATCGTAGCGAACACAGTGCCCATGCGCTGGTTGGGGACGACGCCCTCACGCAGGTACTGGTCGAAGGCCTCCGCGAACAGCTCCTCACCCGCGACCACCGACTCAGGCGCACCGCGCATCTGCTTCCGGCTGTCGATCGAGACGGGCGTCAACGACTGGTCGTTCGACCCCTTCATCTTCGAGATGCGCGAGTTGACCCACTCCTGCACAACGCGCTGGTCTGCATCCGACAGCACACGCCGCATGACGTGGGCCACTTCGTGAACGCCCGTGCGAGCGTCCGCCGACTTCAGCGCGTAGAGGATCGCAGACGTGTCCCCGATAAAGTAGGTCATGCCCTTGATGTTGACGGCGGCCTCGTCCGTCGGAGCTGCGCGCAGGTTGCCCAGCTCGTCCGTCATGCGGTCCAGCCCCTGCTCTCGCGCCGAGGTGTTCGCCCGCTCGAAGCGGTCCGCGCGACGGTCGTACATGTCTGCCGCGTCCGACAGCCGCTTGGCGCGCAGCTGCTTGGCCTCGTCATCCGTTGCCTCTGCGAGCCGCTCAGCGAGCTTGCGCGCAGCTTCCGCCTTGTCGCGCAAGCTGGCAACCTCGGAGTCCACTTCGCCGAACCGGTTCTCGACCGTCTTGCGTACGAAGTCTGCGAAAGCCTTCGCGTCGCTCTCGCTCAACAGCTCGTCCCGCTGCTGGATGTTGAGGTTCGAAAACACGTAGTCAACGATCTGACTGTCGGTCATGGTCTCGACGTTCTCCGCCCCGCGAATCAAGTCCTCCATGTTCGCGGCGCGCTCCAGCGCAGCGCGCTTCGACTGCGACTGGAACCGCGTCAGCATGCGCAGCAGCTGCGGCGTCACTTCTTCTGCCTTCTGAGGCACCGTAACCGGCTTCACCCCTGGCTTCTCAGACCGGATGAGGTTGTTGCGGCGAAGCTGGTACCAGTCCTCGTAAGCGACCTCGAGGGGAGTCACGCCCGCGTCGATGCCGTACTTCTGCGCACGCCGCACCAAAGCCTGCGGCGGCAGCGACTCGTAGTATTCAATCAACGCTGCCAGCGCGCGGTCTTCCTCGGGAGACGCATCCAGGCGCTGCACCAGCTCTTCGATCTCAGCTTCCGTCAGAGGCTGAGGCTTTGCGCGCTTCGGCTTTGCGGCTGGCTTCGGCTTCGGCTTCGCCGCCGCAGGCGTCTCCGCCGCAACCGCCGCAACAGCATCTGCTTCCGCAAGCGCTGCGGAGGGCGCAGCGGCTGCAGGGGCTTCGACCTCGGGCGGCGGCTCAACTGCGGTTACCGGAGCCGGCTCAACAGCCGCCACAGGCTCTGCAGCTGCCGCAGGCTCTACTGCGGTTGCGTCCACCACAGGCTCCGCAGCAGCGGGCTCCACAGCAGCAGGCTCCACATCAGCGGGCTCAACAGCTGCGGGCTCGACGGCTGCAGCAGCAGGCTCAACAGCTGCAGGCTCGACAGCTGCAGGTTCAGCGACTGCGGGCTCAACAACGGCGGGCTCAACAACGGCGGGTTCAGGCGTGACAGCCACCTCGGGCTCAGGCGCCGCACGCGCGGCCAACATGAACTCTTCCTCTGCGGCGTCAAACCTCACATCATCGCGCTTGTTCAGCGCATCTTCAAACGCTTCGAGCAGCCTGCCTGCCAGCGTCTTCAGAGGCTGCTCGCTTTCAGGCAAGCGCACGTTGAACGCAGGCGCCGAGTAGTCCAGCTTGGGGTTATCGCGAAACTGCTTGTAGACAGTACGGACATTCGAGAGCAGCTCAGCCATGGTGAGCGGGAACGCAGAGTCTGGAACACCGTCGATAGTGTCCAAAAGCCGCTCACCAAACTCGCCGCGCTCCTGCTGTGAGGCCGTCTTGCGCGGAAGCCTCAAGGCTTCAAGCGCGCCGTAGATACGAATGAGCGACTCAGAGTCCAACGACGAAAACGGCTGCGTTGAGTCGAACAGGTTGTCGCGCAGCTCCCGGCTACGCTCAACGGCGCCACCCTCGCGCAAGTTGCTGGCGTGGTCCAGCGCTTGGCTTTGGGCCTTCACCGCAACAGGCGTTTCCGCCAGCTGGTTGTTGGCTGCAGCCCGTGCGACCAGAGAAGCCGTGCGAGCCACGTTGTGCTCGGCCACAACCTCCTGGTCCACACCGTCGAGCATGCTCAGGCGGTCCAGCAGCGTGTCGCGCAGTTCACGCATCTTTTCAGGGAGAGCGCGCTTGAAAGCCAAGAACTCCGCGTCCAGCTCTTCGTCAGGCGCGTATTGACGAATCTGACGCCAAGCTGCGATAAGCACCGCACCCACTTCACGGAGTGCAGGCTTCTTCATGTTCTTAGGAACTGCAGCGACCGTTGGGAGAGTCATCGCCAGTTCTTGCAGGATTCGCTGCATGGGCTCGGGCACAGACGACGGGCCCTTCGCAGTCGGGTCTGCAGCGAGCAACTTTCGGGCGTTGGTGAAGCTAATCCGCTCCCCCGCTTCGTCCGCTGCCCTGAGCTTCGCGAGGTTGTTTGCGGCGCGCTTCTCTGCCTCAGCCGCTCTGCGCGCCTGCTTCTTCATGTTGATTGCGGCGCGCTTGCGCTGCTGCTCAGCCTTGATCTGATCCGAGAGCTTCGCCGCGCGCTTGAGCTTCTGCTTCTTCACGACAGCCGAAGCAAAGAACTCCAAGACGTTCTCTGGAGCATCCGGGAGAGCCTTCGCGGCCGTCGCTGCGATCTTGGTCGCATCAGACTCGGTTTCCGCTGCAGCTTCGAGCGTCTCGAACAGGTTCAAACCACGGTCGGGCAAGCCCTTGACATAAGCGTCAGGATCGACGGCGGGCTTCACCGCTTCGTCGGCGACCTTCGCCTCGGCGCTTGCTTCGATCTCCGCAAGCACCTCCTCGACCTCCATCTCCTCCAGCGGCAACGCGTCGCCCGCATCGGCCGCTTCGTCGGCAGCGGCAACCGGAGCAGGCTCAGCCTTGACCTCGACCGCCGGCTCAGGCGTAGGCTCGACCTCAGGGGCTTCGGCCTTCGCAGCCTCTTCCGCTTCGCGGCGGCGAGCAAACTCGGCTTCAACCGCGTCGCGGTGCTTCTCGAAGAACTTTTGCGTCCGCAGGTCCGCAAACGCGTCCGATTGACGACCTTGGGCTTGCGCGTCAGCTACGTCGTCCACAAACGCAGTCAGCGCCTTCTTCGTCAACCGCTTACGACCTGCGTACGTGCCCCAGACGCTCGAACGAGACATCAGCTCAGGCTGCGGAGAAGCCTCAGGCGCCTTTTCTTCTGCCTTGGGCGCCTTCGCCTTGGCGTTCAACGGCTCCAACAGCCTTTCGATCTTCTTCGCTTGAGTCGAAGACGGAGCCTTGTCCACCTGGATGACGTTCTTCCCGTTGATCGTCAGCCCCTCCGCGAGCTGAACGCTTACTCTGCGGGTGCCGTCGGACAAAAAGCTGATGCGGGCAATACGCTTGTCCTTCGCGAACCTGTCGAAAGCCTTCAACCCCGTCTGGTTGACGTCCTTCTTCCCGACAGCACGCGGGGCCTCTACAAACGCCGATGCGGCCTCGACCTCAGGAGCCTCAGCCTCAGGCGCTTCGACCTCAGGAGTCTTCGGGCCCTCCAGCCGTTGCGCGATAGCACGACCTGTCGGAGTCTCCTCGAACGCACGCTGAAGCGCGTCAATCTTGAGCGACGCACCTTCAGTCTGCGCCTGAACCTGCTCGCTGATAATGTCGGGGAGGCTCGCTCGGTACAAATCTCGCTTTGCGCTGGGCGCAGACGCAGGGAGAACAACGTCCATGAGCCGGTCGATGCCGCCGCCGTTGATGTCCGGCATGTAGTCCAGCGGAACAACCATCGAGTCCTCGCCATCCTCCTCGGCGAGCGCGCGGTTGCGGGTTCTCAACTCACGGAGAGAGGGGATCTCCTTCTCGTAGAAGACAGCGACCGAACCGGCAGGCGTCTGCCGACGCTCGAAAGGCTTGCCTTGAGCCTCGTCAGAGAAACCAAACAAGTCCGCGGCCATGCGCCCCGCGGCGCGTGACTTGAACGGAACGACGAAGGTTACCTTATCGACCTCAGCTTTGAAGATCTCAACAGGAGTCTTCAGCGGCACTGTGATCTCAACCGACGACCCCTCGGAGTTTCCGCCGCCCTTGCCGGGGAACACGCCAAGGCCAGGAGTCAACCGACGATCCACGCCTTCGCCCAGGCTGTCAAGCGCATCCTTGAGCGCCTTTTCCGCAACCTCTGCGTTGCGCTTCGTACCCTCGACAGCGAACATCGCTGGCGGCTCTGGCGCCTGCGGCACGAAAGGCTCAGGAGCCTCAGGAGCCTTGGCGGCTGCGGGCGCGACCTCCTCCTTCTGGAACAGCATCTGCCCCTGACGCAAGACACGTTCACGCGTCTTCTCGGGCAGCGTAAGCGTGAGAGTAGCGACCGGCTGACCGGCTTTGTCAGTCACGATGTCGTCGCGAACAGAGAAGCTGCCACCGTCCTGCGCAACCAGCTTCTTCAGCTTATTCGGATACACCTCGTCGTAGTATTTCTTCTGCCCGGAGAGTTTACCTCCAACGATGTCATGAATCAGCTCGCCGCGAGTCAAAGCAATACCGTCGTATTGGCCTTCGGCCGCAACGCGAAGAGCCTTCTTCAGCATCAAATCAGCCCAAGAACTTGCGAACGGTCCGCGGGGGCCGCTGTAGTCCGCTTCGAGCGCTGCTTGGTGCCAGTCGCTTTGGATCTCTTCGATGAACAAGATTCGCTTACCGTCTGAGGTCAAGCGGTCAGTTGTTCGCATGTGAGCGACGATGTTGGGTTCATCGAAGTGCTCGCCGTAGTAGTCCTTACGCGACGAAGCAGCCAGCCCTGCGCGCTCCGCCAACAAGTCTTCGCCCTTGTCGGCAACTTCGCCGAGGCGCGCTACCTCCGAGTTGATGTATTCCGAGTAACGCCCGTCAGGATCGAACTTCGCGCGCTCGGCCGCAGTCATCTCCGCATAGCCTGGAGGGTATTCAAACCCAGGCACGCCGCTGTCAGTCACAAGCCCCTTGTTCGTGTCAAAGAACATGAACCGTGTCGGGCGCCCAGAAGGATCGAAGAAGCTCGCGGAAAACCCTATCGGAGTCAACGGACCGTCAGGGCGATCCTGGCGGCCCATGTATGACTTGTACCCGTTCATCTGCGCGACTTCCACGCGAGACGCAGACTTGAGCGCAGACTCGACAAGCGCCTGCGCGTCGGGAAGAGCGTAGTCGTCGTTGCCCGAAACGCCGCGCAAGAACTCACGACCCGTGCGGTCCACATCCATTTCGTACGCGCGCAAGGCTTCTTCAGATGCCTCGACCGGGTCCGGCTCAACCCCGAGACGCGACAAAAACTCGAAACCCACGCCTACGTCGTAGTCGCTTTCCGGCGTTTCGCGCGAAGGAATCGTAGCCAAAAACTGACGGTAAGCGAGCGGTTCGCCGGGAGCGATGAAGCGGCTGTACGCGGCATCGCCGAAAAACTCTTTCTCGAAACCAAGTGCGAAGAAACTCAGCGCGCTGTACAACTTTTCAATCTGCACCGTCGGAGGTACGCGCATGAGGTAAGGGAGAGCCTCTCTGAACGCAGCTTCGTCATAGTGCACCGCGTCGGAAATCAGCGACGGGTTGTTTTTGATCGCGAAGGCAAAATCGCGCATTGTTGCTAAGTGGGGATTGACGAGCCCAACCTCGTCTGCCACTTTGTAATACAAGTAGCCGAGGTCCCCGGCTACGGCTCGGTACTTGTCAAGTGACTCCTTGCGCAGTCGATCAAAATAACCAACAACCTCGTTACGGCGAGTTGGGTCACCACCAGTAAACCTGGAAGACATGCCCACCGCGTCAGCAAAATCATCAGCGCTATACCGCTCTTGCGGAGTGGACACTTTTTCCGCGATAGTCAGTTGGACTGCGTTGTCGTCCAACCACTCCAGCAGTTCGTCCTTGGTGACCTTGGTCTTGCCTGACAGGAACTCTTCGAGTCGGACGCTGTCGATTTCGTCCTTCTTGACACCGGCACCAGCAGCCTTGCGAAGACGAATACGCAGCCGCTCAGGCGTGTACACCTTCTGAGGCGACTGCTCGATGAACTGACGCAGACGAGAATAGAACTCGGGGGCCAGCGCGGGCTGAACCTCCTCCTCGTACAGCCTGCGCGCGACAAAGTCCGTCTCGCCGCTCTCAACTGCCTCGCGGAACTCGCGCTGCGTACGGCCGAACAGCACCAGCGCTTCGTCCTCGTCCATCACGGACAAGACCACGTCGATGCCGCGCGCCGCCGCTACGTTGAACTCATGCAGAAGCTCCTGCTTCCGCGGGCTCGGGATGCGGTTGACCGCAAGGACCACGTCTTCCAGAACGAAGTTCTCGTCCGCCCGCCGCGGGTTGTCGTCCAGCAGCCGCGCCCACGTCTCCTTGTTGGGGCTGTCCAGCCGCAGCGTCTGCGAGATGACCTCGGCCAGCTGCTCCTGCACTTCGTCGTAGCGCTCCGCGCGCTCCTTGGCGCCGCGCACAGCGCGGACGTTCAGGAAGGTGCTCTCCACGAACGCCTTGACCGCAGCGTCTGCCGCGATGTCATCCAGCTCGTTGGAGACGCCGGCCATCGACCGAAGCATCTGGTCGAGCAGAAGCAGCTCAGCCTCGCGCTCTTCCTTGGACAGCCGGCCGCGCTTGGGCGACCGCCGGGTAGACAGAACGCCCTGTGCGCCAGACTGCGCAGGCGCGAAGCTGTACGCCGCGGCGTACTTCTCGTAGAAGGCGCGAGTCGCCGCCAGCGGCTTGAGCTTGCGCGCAGGCATGCCCAGAGCGACCGGGTCCACTGCGATGGGAAGGTCGAGCTGCATCTGCCGGGGCGCACGGCCCTCGCGCCTCGCAGCCTGCGTCTCCTCCGCCATGTCGTTCAGCGTCTTGCGCGTGCTGTTGAACCAGTCATCCGACCGCACGCGCTCCAGGTCCGCTGCGTACTGGACAGCGGCCTCGCTGCCTTCCGGCAGCTCCTTGATCCGCGCCTCAAGCCCCGACACCAGCATGCGCTGCAGCGTGCGAGCGAAGCTGTAGGGGTCGTTGCCGTCCGCCAGATCCTGAGCGCGCTTTGCCTGCAGGACCGCGACGCGGTCGCTGCGGTACGCCATGATCCTGCGGATCTGAGCGTCATCGAGACCGCGCGCACGCAGACTCTCCTCCAGGCGCTTGGCGCCACGGAGACCCAGCCCGCGGACGTCGAAGGCAGTAGCCAGCGCGCCGATCTCCTGGGACGCCGCACGACGCGCAGCCCGCAGACGGTCGAGGACGTGGAACCCACCATCTGGGCTGAGCAGGCTGGTCAGTCGCTCCGCTTCGGTCGCGCCCATGGTCTCGGGCAGCTTGGCGGCGTCGAACGGGAACGCTGCGACCTGCTTGTAGAACTCGCCGCGAACGTCCGCGACCTCGATCACACCGGCCAGCACCCGCTGCAGCAGCTGCGAATCTGTCGATGCGGACAGCGTCGATTCCGCCGTGTTCAGCACCTGGGCGACCGCGTTGCGGTAGCGGGTCGCCCGGCTCCCGTACTTCGTCTGGCGCGAGCTGAACGCAGCGCCCGGCGTGTGCGCCAAGTCCTGCTTGTAGAACTCGTCGCGCAGCGCCTCCGTCATATCCGGGTCGATGATGCTGCCGTCACCGATGGCAGCCATGAGCTTTTCGTGGAAGGCGACCAGCTTGTCGCGCTTGGCGGTGATCTTCGCCTCATCCTTGGGGCGCTTGGTCTTGAACCGCTGACGCAGCGCCGCCGTGAACACTTCGTCCGACGCAGGGCCGAAGAACTCCAGCGCGCCCAGCAGGCCTTCATTGGCGTCGAAGCCCTCGTCGAGGTTGGCCGTAGCCTCCGACCCCAAGCGCTCCAGCCGAGAGATCATCGCACCGTCGAAGACGCGGCGGCGGAAGCCCGTCGCGTCCGTCTGCGGCTCGGCCAGCTTCATGCCGAGCAGGAGCGCTTCGATCTTCGACGCGGAATCGAAGACCACCTCTGCAGTCTCCGCGCCGTCCCGGCCCAGCACGGCGTCAGTCTGGCCAGGAGACAAACCGATCGTCTTGGCCACGCCGGGCTTACCCCCGACGAATGCGGGGTCCACCGACGTCAAGAGTTCCCGCAGACGCTGCGCCGCCGCGCCCTTGACCGGGTCGTCAAGGTGCATCTCCGACAGCGCGTTCAGAAGCTCGAACGCCTTGTTCGACAGTTCGATGTCTCGCGCGTTCGCCGCGCCGTTGAACGGCCCGTCAGGGTTCGCGTCGGCGCGCCGGCCCAGCTCCAGCTCGACCTCGCTGTCGATCTTGCTGGCCGTCGCCAAGTAGCCTCCACGGAACTTGCCATCAAGACCATCCGCTTCTCGCATGGACGCCAGCGTGCTCTCGATGTTCGCCATGATCGCGTTGACCGCGTCCACGTCGATGTCGCCCTTCAGCTCCACGTCATGAAGCGTGGTCAGCGCGCCGCGAATCAGCTCGACGTTCGTCTGCTTCTTCAAGCCGATGTCGTACACTTCCCGTGCTCGGCTCAGCAGCCCCATCGGCTCGAAGAAGCGCACTTGGTCCGCATCCTTCAAGCCGCGGAAGGCGCGAGACACCTGAGCAGAGACCCGCACCGAGTCCGACACAGCCGTCAGCACGTCGGGGCTCTTCATCGCGACGATGAAGCCTGGGACCATGCCAAGCGTCTGACCCGCCGCCCGCGCGGTGTCTGCCAGTGCAACACGCTGCAGCTCAGGCGCCAGCGCCGCAATCTGCGCAGGCGCGAGGCCGACAGCCAGCGCCGACTGCCCCACAACCTGACCCAGGTCTGTTCGAGCAGCGCGCGCCGCCCCCTCACCCAGAAGCCACGCGCCCGTCTCGACCAAGTTCGCGCGAGACTCCACGCCGCGGACACCGTTGGCCCACATTTCGCGCAGGATCTTCCCGACCGTGACCTTGCTGACCACGCTGGAGTCGTTGACGTACTGCGCGTACTCGTCAGGGCTGAGGCCGATCGCCGCGAAGAACGTCTCCGTCGAAAGCCGGTCGTTCATCACGTCCTGCGCCACGCGCTTCATCGGCGTGCCGACGAACCCGATGTTGAAGGACATGCCGTAGATGGGCAGCGCGTCGAACGCGTTGAGCAGGACCAGCGTCCCCGTCTCCTGGCGGAAGACGATGCCGTTGCGGTCACTCCGCCCAAGCACTTCGACCTGCGGCGTCAGAGCCGCATCGGCCAACGACGTCTGAGTGTCGTCAGGCAGCGGAGCGCCGCTGTCGATCGCGTCGATGAACTCGGCAGAGACCATGAACGGCTGCGTCCAATACTGCGCGGTCTGCGCAGAACTCGCAGCCCTGAAGGCCTTGCGCTTGCCCCGGTCTACCGCAGCCTTGACCTCAGCCTGCTCGGGCTCGCGTCCCTCGCGGGCAGAGTCCCGCTGCAGCTTGTCCAGCTCTCGGGTGACGTACAGCTCAGCGAAGTAGCCGAAGCTCTCCGAGATCGGCAGCGTCTTCGCCACGTCCATGCGGCTCATCACCTCCGCGTCCTGCTTCGTCTCGTCGCGGAACGGAGCGGTCGCGAGGACCCATGACGTGCCGCCGTACGTCGGGTACTGCGGCGTCTGGGCGAACGCCGTCATCTGCTCGACCAGACCGCCCGCGCTCTCGATCAACTCGATGTTGACCTCTTCGTCCAGCGGGTCGCTCGGCCCCACAGCGGGGAGCGTCTGGGTCAGGACCGGTCCGGCGCCGTCGATGTGAACGAAATCACGCTTCTCCGCGTCGGCGGGCACGTCGCCCGGCGCGTACGACTCCGAGGTCGTCGCCTTGTTGCGCTCGGCCTGCTCCGCCACAAGCTCAGGCGCAGAGGTCATCTGCTCGACGTACGCCTTCTGCGCGTCCGTCGCTGCCGCGACCCAACGACGACGAGAAGCCCGATCGGCCTCCGTGTCCTTCTCCTCGCTGTAGCCGTAGTAGCGCAGCACCAAGCTGGGGATGTCACGCTCCTTCGCGGCCTTCAGGGCTTCCGGGTTGCGGCTGAACCACCGCGCAAACAGCTCGTCGCTGACCGCGCGAGGGCTGTCCCGAAACGCCGCCACAGCGTACGCAGCCGCCTCGTCCTCGCTGATGTCCTTGCCCTGCTCAGCCTTGACGCGCTCCTGCATGAGCTTGATGAAATCGCCGCTGCCCCTTGCGCCCAGAACTTGGTACTGCCCCCACGCAGCACCACGCACAGCGCTGGCCGGCGCGAAGTTGTAGACGGCGAGGAACGCCTTGCGCGCATCGTCGCCGTAGTAGCTGGTGGCTTTCTCCTTCGGCTTGTTGCGCTTCTTGGTCTCAGGGTCGAGGCCGATCGCCTGCAACGCCGAGAGGACCTGAGCGTTCTGCTCGGGCGTACGGTTTTCGTTGTCGATGTGAAGGTTGTAGGCGAAAGCAGTCGGCTCCTTGTTCGACTCTGCCGTCTGGATGGCGTAGGCCATGTCGATGGGAATGCCGATCCGCTGACCCAGGTAGAGCAGTCGCCGCTGCTCCTGCTCGTCGGGCACGACCGCCGACGCGTACTGCGCCGTGACCTGCTCCCGCGTCGGAGGCGCGAACAGCGCGAACTGCGGCGTGAAGTCGAACGAAATGTCGGGCGTCCGCTGCGCCAACGCTTCTTCAAGGATGTTGACACCGAGGCGCGAGCCGAAGAACGCGCGACCGCCGTCAGCCGGCTTGCCCAGGTAGTCGGCCTCTGCGCCCTTTTCCAGGTCGGACTTGACGTCATCGAGCCGCGCCTTCGCATCCAGCAAGACTTGCCGCGCGGCCCCCGAAGCTGGGAGAAACCCAGGAACAAGACCAAGAACTGAGCCCGTGTAGATCTTGCCGCGGATGTCGTCGTCTTCGACACCGCGCAACGCGTCGATGACCTTCGCTGGAGAAATCGTAAGACCCGGGGTCTTGGCGCCGACCGCTCGTCGAAGAAGATTGCTCTGGGCCAACTCCTGCGCCGCTTCGGCCGACCGGATTGCGATCAAGTTGAGCGGAAGCTTCGCTGCCTGCGAACCCGGAGCTTCCAACTCCCTGTTCACGTACTGCGCAACGAACCGCTCTGCGTCGCGGAACTTGATCGGCCCCTCGACTCCCAGGCTCTTGCGAAGCTGGTCAGCGTTGCCCTCCGCGAAAGAGGAGACAAACGACTCGTACGCTTCACGACCCTCGGGCTTCGTACCCGCCTTGTCGATGAACGCCTTCTCCAGGCGCTGACCAACCGCGTCAGTGATCACGTCGTCCAGCGTACGGACCTTGCGGAGCACACGCCCCTCGGCCGCAGCACGCTCCGCTGCCGGTGACGTCTCCTGAATCGGAGACGCGGAGAGCAGCGTCGCGACCTCCTCGCGCACGTCTCCGTCTTCCTTGACGTAGCGAAGCACATCCTGCGAAGGGTCTACGCTGCGCCGAAGAGTTTCATCAAAGCCCTTGAGAACCTCGCTGCCCGCATTCGACGCCACCTCCAAGGCGAGCTGCTTTCGTACATCAGCCGACCCGAAGGTCTCTTGGAACATGTTGCTCTGGTCGAAGTTGTCGTAGGGGTCGGACAGGTCCAGCGGCTCAGCAGCCTTGGGGAAGGCGCCCTTGACTGCGTCGTCCAGCGTCAAGCCCTCATCCGCATCGGACGTGATGCCGGGCTGAATCCCGATCGCTTCCTGCGGCTCTTCCTCTTCGATGCGAGGGCGGAGCGGGCGCTCAGCGAACTTCTGGAACGTCTTCAAGTACGACATGGACACTCACCCGTTGACGGGGGTGAGTGTAACATACGCACGGACCTCAGTCGGGGTTCTACGAGTTCGGTGGCTTCTTGTCCTTGTCCTTGCCCTTGTCCTTGTCCTTGTCCTCTTCTTCTTTCTCTTCGTCTTTCATGAGCGTGAGATCTGAGGGAGACTCAAACAGTGCAGCGCCAGACCCGTCCGCCACAATCCCCGGATACTTGCTGGTCTCCGCGCGACGGCTCGCGTCCTTCGCTGACTCTGCCAGTGAAGAGGCGGCAAAAGCCTGCTTGTATGCGTTGTTTGTCGTCGAACGCGACTCTTGGGGCGCAGGCGCGAAAGAACCCTTCCCTCCAATGCCCAAAGACCCCTCAGCGGCTTCGCGACTAACCATGTCTTCTACCGACTCCCCCAACGGAGAGAAAGCCAAAGCTCGCGCAAGCGGACGGTCCGAAGCCCGTCGTGCGCTCGTTGGTCTGGGTGCAAACGATCCCTTACCCTCAATGTCCGGCACAACCTCGTCTTGAAGGTCTACCGTTTCCGTCTCCGTCTTTGTGCCTGCGCCACGACCAGCACCTGTGCCGACCCTGCCACCACCAACCTCGTCCTTCGCAGGCTTAGCTGGCGCCGGCGCAGTCGGCGCAGGCTCAGTCGGAGCGGCCTCGGCGGGCTCTTCGGGTGCCGCAGGCTCGGCAGGCAGCTGCCGAAGCGCATCCCGCAAGGCCGAAGGCGTTTGCGCCTCGTCCGTACGGCGGACCTTCGTGCGGCCCGCTTGCCGCCGCCCACGCCGTCGCGCCTTTCGGGCAGAGCGCCCGCGCGCGAGCTTGCCGGCAAAGCCCTCGACCTCAGTCACCGTCGGCTCTCCGCGCACGTCCTCCAACGAGAACACGTCCGCAGCGTTCACCTCGACGCCGTCTTCGTTCGTGTACATGCCCGACAAGACGAAGGTACCCTCCCGCATAGCAGCGCTCGGCCGCATCAGCAGGCCGCGACGCTTGACGATCGGCTCCTCCTCGGTCTGAACGACGTCCGACGGCAGATACAGACCAAGCGCCGTCGCAGGCTCCCCGACCGTGAAGTCATCCAGACTCTGCAGCGGGTTGTGGCCTCGGGTCTTTCGGAACTGCCGGTTGTCCCCTGCGATGGACACGAACGAGGGGTTCTGGCGAAAGCTCTCCAGAGCCCCCGTGTCTTCGATGCGCCCGCGGTCCTTGACGATCTGATTCGGACCCACGATCGCGTACTCGCCCTCCTCGCTGAGAAGCAGCACGGACCCCTGGGCCTTGTCCGGCTGCCGCTGGTACATCTGGTCCACCATCTGCATCGCCTTCAGAGCCGAAGTGGACTCGCCCGCCACCCGCGCCGCCTCCGACCGCGCATCGGCGCTGTCCAAATCCACCACGACGACTTTGCCCTTGCCGTCCCTCAGGTCCTTGTCCGACCTCGCTTCCAGCTCGGTCTGGCTCACGTACGGGTTGCCGTCTTTGACCGAGTCACGGAAGAACAGCAGCTCACCGCCGCTCAACGGGACGCCCTTGGAGCGGTCCAGCATGTCAATCTCGACCTGCTGCCCCGCAGACCGCAGACGCTTCCTCGGAGCACGGCGCACCGCTGCGATGGCCCGGTTGACCTGTCGAGGCGTAGGCGTCTCGCCTTCGCGCACCGAGAAGCCCAGCTCCGTCGCGATGCGGTTGAAGCGAGGGTTGTCCTTGAAGGCCTCCTGCAGCTCACGCAGCTCTTCGCGACGCTTGATGAACGGGTTCTCTTCGTCGGGCAGCAGCCGGCTGTACCGGCCACGACGAGAGCCGCTATAGCTGCCATAGTCGCCGTAGCCGCTGGCTTCGGCCAGCGCTGTGCCCAAAGCCCGGTAGGTATCCAGCGCCGGAGTACCCTTCGCCGCAGCGTACGCGAACTTGGAGTTGAACCCTTCTACGGGGTTGGAAACACCCGCGAGATGATCCTCCACGATCGAAGTCTGGGTGAACCCTTCGTCTTCGAGACTCTCCGCCGCTGTCCGCAGCGCCAAAGAGTTGAGACTCTTCCAGTGCTCTGTCTTCTCCTCGTCGGTCAGCTCGTCGTAGCGCGTTGCTTGGTTGTCCAGCTGATCGGCCGCGGCATTCGCGTAGTCGCGGTAGATCTTCGCTTCGACCGCTCCGCGCAGGTACTCCTTACCGAGACTGCGCATGTCGCTGCTGGCAGGAAGCTGGAGCGCATCCAGAACAGAGTCCGTACTTGTGCGTTCCAGGTACTCGTCGGCCAGCTCGTCGATGAACGCGCCGGTAGCAGTCGGGTCTGACACCGACTGAATGAAATCAGCGACACGGTCCTTGCTTGGAGAAGGCACGTCTGCAAGAAACTTGGACTGGTTGGCCCCTTCGAGCATCGGACTCAGCAACAAATCCGTTTGCGTGTGCGTAGACTCAATGCGAGGAGTCTGATTGCCTCTCTCGTCGGTGACATAGTCCTGCTCCAGAAACCGCTGGAAAGCCTTCGGGCGCCCAGCGAACTCCGAGCTAAGGGACTTCACCCGAGCTTCAGGGTCTCCCGGCAGCGAGATGGAAAGCCTGTTCCTCAAGCCGACCAAGAGCCTTCGCGCATCTTGCGCAGACTTTGGCTGCTCCGTCCCCGTCGCAAGCTCTCGGAAGATCTGGTCGCGCCGCTTTTCCAGCTTCTTGGCGTAAGCTTCACCCCCCTTCGCTCGCGCAGCCGCAATCTTCGCGTCGTATTCGCGGCGCAGCTTGTCGTACTCCTTGAGATTGCCGATGTTGAGCTGGATGAACTTCACCGCCTCAGACTGCTCGATCAAACCCGTGTTCACGTACTCGGCGAACAACGACATCATCGAGTCATAGGCCTGCTTGTCCTGCTTGGGCGCCATCGAAGTTGTCCTACTGCTGAAGGAGAGGCGAAGCGGGCGGGAAGCGGTTGCCCTGAGTCGCGAGGCCGTATGCGATGTTGAACTTGCGCGCCGCTTCAGCCTGAGGGCCGCTCAAGCCTTCCATCGAGTACGTGCCGTCGGACATGATCTGTGCGCCGGCGTCAACCTTCTGTGCCAGCTTGTCGAGCTGACCCGCCTGGAACTGCTGCTTGAAGGTCGGAACGCCCACGGCCGTGCCGAGCTTGAACGCGCCCTGACCCAGAGTGCTGATGGCCTGACCCACACCCGCCGCCTGTGCGGCCCGCTTCTGTGCCGTCGGGTCAATCGCCTGCGCCTGCGCCTCCGACTGGAGCGCGGACATTTGCAGCTGCTGCCGCGTCGCCGCCTTGCGCTCCGCGGTCTGCTGGCTCAGCTGGTCGAGCATCTTCTGCTGCTCGACCCCAGCCATCTGCTGTGCCGAAGCCAGATCGGCTTCAAGCATCGCCGACGGTGCGCGGCCACCCCGAGCGGCCTCCGACCGCGCCTGCTGCGCCTCGCTGGCGCGCTGAAGCGCCCCGGCGGCCTGCATGCTGCGGAGCCTCGCCTGCGACATGCCGCCCTGCATCTTCGAAGCCTGCTGCTTCAGCGCCTTGGCGTAGCGGCTGGTTGCGGCCTTCTGTGCTCTCGCTTGCCGTTCAGCGGCGCTGCCCGACATGAGCCCTGACGCAAGCGAGCCTCCTGCGGAGACAAGCGCGCCTACGCCCAGAAGAATACCTGCAGCCATAAAGAACCTCCGCGCTTGAGGATACCACGTTCAGCGAAAAGCCACGACCCGAGCATTACGACAGCCGACAGTGAACCGCTGATAGACCTCGGTGGTCTTCTCAATCGCAGCCGTGATGTCGCGGTCGTATCGGACGTTGTTGTTGGTTTCGAGGTTCGCGTCCTTCAACGGCTTGACGTAGAAGCCGACGAAGATCTCGTAGAACCCTGGCGCCAGCGTCGCGTTGGGGTCGCCGGTCGTCGCCTCGGTCAGCACGTAGCTGAGGTTCAGCGCCGAGCACTGAGCGCTCTCACTGGTCCACGGGTTGGGCTCGTTTCCAGTCCCCATCGTCGCAGTCGTCTCCTGCCGGAAGAACGTCTGCGGGTAGCTCCGACGCAACGGTCGAACTTCGCTGAAGGGACCGCCCGGCGCGCGAACAAAAACCAGCGTGTGAATCTCCGCCGTCTTCGACCCCGCTGCCGTAGCGCTCGCCGGCACGCCGTTGTCGAGACCCATCCAGCGCGCCACCGCCCAGAACCAAGACACATTAAACCGAATCGCCGTCGCCTCGAACGGGACGTAGACGCGAAGACCCGTGCCGGGCAGCGCCTGGGTCTGCGCGATCTGCTGGAGCGCTCCGCGCTCAGAGTCGTTGACAAAGCCCGACACGTCGCTGAAGTTGTCGAGCGTGTACCAGTTGCCCGCGTAGCGGCTCTTGATGGCCTGCTCAGGCTGAATGTGCTCCTGTCGCAGCCGAAAGTTGACGCTGCCGTTCTCCCCCGACCTCAGGTCGCACCCGCCGTTGAACTCCGAGTACAGCCCTTGAGCGGTCAGCGTCGTCAGCTCTTCGTCGTACAACGCGCGGTTAAGCGCCTCAGGGTCGAGGACCACGCCGTCTACGAAAGGGGTCGATGGGATGTCGAGCTTCATGACTTGACCGCGATTGCGTTGACGCTGGAGCGAGCCACGTTGACCGTCGTTGTCTGCGTGCCCGTTCCAGCCGTGCTCGACATGTACGCTGCAGCGCCGTAGATCGCCACGTGCGTGATGTCCTTCAGAAGCGCGTTGTTGCCAGACTCTTCGAACTGCAGCACCGCGGTCACCGGCACATCGACGTAGTCGTGGCCGATCCCCGAGTAGTCCGACAAGTGCGCAAGGCTGTAGCTGCTCCCGCCGGTCTTCTGGATGAGGTAGTTGTTGCTGTTCACCCAGCCCAGCGACGGGAAGTACAGGTAGTCCACGCCGCTCGCCCTCAACGCGATGCAGAAGAACGCAGCCCCTACGTGGAGCTTCTCGTCAGGCGCGTCAGCCCGCAACGTGTCCAAGAAGGCGTTGCCCTCCACGGTCAAGGTACACGCGGTGCCTGCCTTCAACGGCTGCGTCAGCTGCGCGGAGACAATCTCAACCCAAGAGTTCAGACCTGCCACAACCGCGCGAGGCATCTTGATCTGGTTGGTCAACCCAAACGTGCCGGGGCGCCGCACGTACGCGTTCGACGTCGAAGTGAATGCGACAGTCGGGTTGCTGCCCTGCGCGACCGCGAGCACCGTCGAGTAGTTGCCGAGGTGGTCCCCGTTGATGGCGCCGCGTGCGACCTGAAAGGAGCGCACCTCGTTGCTCTTGTCTGCCACCGACTGCAGCCGGTCGGTGTAGAGCGACTGCGAGTCCACAATGTCTTCGTCGTCGTACGTCGCGACCGTCACCGCCTCGCGGAACAGCGCCGACTCCACCGACTCAATCGGAATCTCGGTGACTGACAGCATGCGGTTGTAGATCATCGCCCGGTGGTTCGTGTCGATGACCGGGGCGATTGGGTCTACACCCGTCTGAAGGGGCGGCGGCGTCAGCTCGAACTCGCGCCGCTTCCCGCAGGGCACACGCCGGACCACCAGCTCCACCAAGTGCGTGCCGGGCTCAACCTCGACAGAAGCGGTCAGACGCGTCGAGTACATCGGGATGTTGACCGCGTCGGGGCGATTCGGAAAGCGGTTGTACTCCGCACCTACCGGCGAGTCTGTCCCGCCCGCAGACCCTCGGGTTCCCTTCAACGGACGCTGCCGCTTGAGCGGGCGCACCGTCCGAAGCTCGTTGTCGAAGCGGCCCGTGATGCTCTCCGACAGCACCGCGCCGTCCACCCGGAACGCGTACTGGACCTGCGCAGCGAAGTAGTTGAGGGTCTTTGTGCCAGACGCGTAAGCGTCGAGGTCGGAGAAATCGCTGTTCGAAAGCGCAGGGTCGTCTTCTTGAACGCGAACACCAGCGACAACGACAGGCCCCCTTGCAGTCGCTGTTAGCTGAGCCAATGGACTCCCGTCGTCGGTAATCTTGATTCTCAGCTGAAAGTCGCCCCCTGCGGTACCAGACTGCAGCGCGCTAAAAACTACACCGTAGCCTGCGGCGTCCGCGTCAACCTCAGCGGAGTAGCCGCCTCCCCGCGTGTTTGAGACCGCGTACGAAGTTGTAGGCGGAATCGTCGCGGGCGGAACAACCGTCCCGTCTCCTGCAAATACAGTCGCACCGAACCGCGCAGGCTGCGCCAAAATCGCCGCAAACAGCGCCGAAAACGACAAAGTAGTCGGCAACACAGAAGAGTCGAAGACGACTGTGTATGTCTGCTCTGAGCTTCCAGTACCAGAAGCGTTCAAAAAGACATCGACAGCGATGTCCAACTTGCCTTTCTTTCGAGCTTTGCTGTACTCGTCACTCGAGACGTTCATCTCCGCCAGCGTCGGGATCGCAAAGCGATACGCCTCTCGAACCGCGCCATCCGCGTTCTGGTAGCAGTGCGACACGTGGGCCGTCATCGCCAACGTGGACTTGCCCGACTCCACCTCGACCGCCATGGCGGGCTCGCCGCCGATGACCTGCCACGACGTGTTCTGCGCGACGTCGAACGCATCTTGTGGCCGAGGCCCCGTGTTCTGGTGAGAGACACCAGAGTCTACGTCACGCACTACAGTGCCCGTCGAGTAAAACGTACCTGCTTCCGCCAACACCGAAGCATTGATGGGAGCGCGGATGTTGTGCGGGTTGAGGTGCCCGTTCAGCCGCTCCGCGGGCACGACCAGCGCCGAGTTGACCTCGAAGGTCTCCAGCGGCTCGCCCTCGCGAAACAGGCGCTTCGGGAACAGGTAGTCGCCAGCCATTACTCGTCCTCGCCCAGAGGGATGCGGCCCAGCTCATCGCCCATGGTGGCGAACGAGGTCTGGAACGCAAACGCCGCGATGTGGAACGGCTGCTTCGACGTCAGCTCGAAAGCCCAGGTGTTGACGCTCTGGAGGCCGATGGGGATTCGACGCCAGAACAGCCGCCGCGTGTGGACCTTCCCCGTGCCGAGGGTCAGGTCCCCGACGAGGTCCTCCACACCAACGCCCACCGCCCGCACAGTCCGAGGGCTGTCCTCGTCAGGCGCAAACGACCCGTTCGAGAAGACGTTCACGTCGATGCTCTCGTTGACCTCATCGACCATGCCGATGTAGAGCGTGTGGACGTGGATGGGCTTGAGAGCGGTGTCGTCGCCGCGAAGCCACGCCGACTTGAACTCGTAAGTGATGTCCTGCGGCTTTTCCGCCAGGGTCTCATGCCCCATGACGTAGACGTCGTAGAACAT
>Ga0209645_1000241_pt1 | contig 29608 bp, 53 predicted proteins | sample ETNvirenome_6_30_FD_184070 | JGI IMG/M metagenome (GOLD analysis project Ga0209645, IMG submission 184070) | Marine viral communities from the Pacific Ocean - ETNP_6_30 (SPAdes) (version 2) | ecosystem: Environmental > Aquatic > Marine > Oceanic | place: Pacific Ocean | collected 2013-06-19
ATGAGCGTTCTGCCTGTGGATTGTTAAATTTAAAACCACCATTTAATAAATCATCTTTATAATCTATTTCTAATCCCATCATATAAACATAACTTGAAAATGGTACTACAACCTTTACTCCATAACTTTCAAATACCTTATCTGTTTTACTTTTTATAAAACTCTTTGGTAATGGTTTCATTTGATAACTCATACCACTACATCCACCACCTTCGGCACTCATCTCTATTATAGGATGGTCTATACTAAGTAAATGTTTAGCAGCCTTTTCGGTAAGTTTTACATCGTCATACTCATTCATATTATATGATTGAATATCACTATTACTCATTTGTTCTAATTGTTCTCTTGCGTCCATAATAATAAATATAACCTAATTAGTTTTAAACTCATTCCAATCGGATTCTTCCATCGTTTGCAATATTCCTTCTACTACTTCCTTTGCTATCCTATGACTAAATGATATACCTTTCTTAGTAGGTCGCCATTCTCCGTTATCATCGTAGAATATACGACAATCAATAAACTTATTGCCTTGATATTCTGATTCTGATATACGAATAATCTCTCGACTATTCTTTTGTATCTCTTTCATTTTCTTCCTCGTTTCTCGGATTTATGTAATAAGGTGGTGGTACATTTTCTTCTGTTGTATCCACTTCTGTCCTTATTCCAATCCTTTCTTCAAATTTATTTAATGATTCTTCTAATGTTCCATTATGGTCTTTCCACAATATAGTTGCTGAAAGAACACAAATGAAATAAAACCAAGTCAAGTCTGGCATTTTATTCCTTTCTTTATTTTCTTTTCTTTATATCTTTGTTTGTTTTTTCTCTATGACAAGGACGACATAATGTTTGCATATTATCTAATCCATAATATGTCCAATCCAACTCATCTTCCTTTAATCCTTTTTGTTCTAACAATGGTTTGATGTGGTCTAAATCCCAACCTCGTCTTGTACATTGCTTACCACATCCATTACACTTACCTCTATCTCGTAACCATACATGCCGTCTTGCCTCTCGTGAGTGATATATAATCATATACTCGGTAGCACAATCACCATGCCACGATTTCCGTTTATTTAATTCTTCTCCAATATAATCATTCCTACCTTTGAATATATCTTCCCCACACCAACGACACCTACCTTTCTTTATAGTCCAATAGTATTTTGGTTTAGGTGGTTGTCTGAAATTACCATCCCATTTTTTTCTTCTTGTTCCAAATGTTTTCTTATGTCTTTTAGTCCAACCACTTAAAGGCATCTACCATTCCTCTCGTCTACCAAAATTATTCTTTTCTATTCTCATCTTGAGATGTCGTTTGTATTGATATAAAAAAATCATCTTCTTTAACATCTCTATTTTATCAGATATAAAACTAAACATTAATTCCAATTCCACTCACTCTCAGATGCTCCTGTATATGGTATTCGGATTAAATGATACAACTTGTCATCTATTTGAAACAATCCAGCAGATTTTTCAGGATTGACTATTTCAAAACCTATCCTTTGATAGATTATTTCTAATGTTTCTTGTTGTTGTGGTGTTCGCATATTTTCGATATTGTATGGATGAATTAATCTAATACCAACCTCTAAGTTACAATCACCTGGCTGTAAATCAATCGGAACTATCTGATATGGAACTATCTCAGGTCTGACTAATCGTTGTCCTTGTAATGGATTACCACACACCAAAAAGAAGATGACTATCCAAATCAAAACAGAATACCACTTTGGTGCCAAGTCTGTTAATACTCCTTCTTGACGCATTTTATCTTTGACTAAACCATCCCACATTCGGTCTAATCCTTTTTTCATTTCTCTAACCCAACTCATTATCTATCCTCCTCTGGATACTGATTATTTGGATCATCGGGATTGGGTAATTTTATACCACACTCCCATAACCAATTTTCAAATTCTATTTCGTCCACATCCACATCCAAATCCACATCAAATGCTGGTTCACCTGTTGGATAATTGGAACATTGTATAATACTCTTTATCATATAATTTAAAACTTGACGATACTCAGGTAATATTGTTGCTATCTCTGGTGACATCTTAAATACTTTCATTATCTTTATCATATGATTTAATAATTCACCATCTACCACATATAACAACCCATCATCAAATGGTTTATCTTCCCAATTCTTTTTCATCTTATCTATCCCTTCTTGTGATTGGAAACCCAATATAAGTATTCCTTTCCGTTATACATAGCCTTAATTACTTCCCACCTTCTATGTATTGTACAATATCTATTTTCTTTTCTCTGATGTGATATATTTATCACCTTTCTATAAGTATGTTCCTTACCAATACCATCAGTTATTCTGTATCCCCAATTTTTAAAAATATACTCCTCGGGTATTTCTTCGTGGAACTTACCATCTAAATAATAAATAGTAGTTTTATATTCTATCGCACCACTTGGTCTATTCGTACAACTCATATTAACTAATACAATTATTAAACATAGTGCCAACCAAATCATTGTGGGTGTATATCTATTCATAACTATTCCTTTATAATTAATATCTCGTGAGATTCTTTTGTAATCTTACCATCGGTTCTATTCTTACCAATACGAGTTTCCCCTTGTCCATAACTATACTTCCAATCAGGAAATACTTGTTTAAAGTCTTTGTAATATTCTCGTATGGTTTCACAATTATTATACGATAATATAAACGAACCTTTATGGCTATGTAATAAATCCCTCATCAACTCGTGGTCAAAATCATTGTGATGAACTGGCCAGTTATTGTTGGGATACAATCCTTTGAACATCTTATTATCAGAATCCTTTTCCATATAGTATGGTGGATCTAAATAAATCAAATCATTGGGAAAGTTTGGTATTACTTCCTCAAATGATTTATTCTCTACTTCTAAGTTAGGACATTTAAAATCCCTAACCCTTTCTATCATCTTGGTATATTTTTTATCATCGTTATATACTGAACTGAACCAACCTAAGAACGCTGGCCCAAATGATAAATTATGATTATAGAAATAATAAGCTGCACCATCCAAATCATCTAAGAATGTTTGTTCTCTTTTGTAATGGTCTGTTGGCCAATCTTTGAATAACTCTTGAACCTTTATCCAAGATTGTAATTCTTCCTTGATTGTTTTATATGTTTCTTTACTACAAGGTAAACTATGTAACCTCTCATACATTTCTTTTGGTCTGTGTAATTGATGTTGCCAATAATTAGTTAAACACCAAAACACATCAAACCCCAATACAGGTATGTTTCGTTCAGATGCCCAGCGAACTTCTAAACTTCCACCACCTATAAAGGGGCTAATAATTCTTTTCGGTTTGGGAAAGAATGGTAAGTGTTCTGTTATTGTATTGTAAGCCTTACTCTTACCACCAGCATATCGTATGGGTGTTTTCAATTAGATTCCTTTAAATATTGTGCTAAAACTTTATCATTAGAATGATTAGTTGGGTTACCAAGTTGAAATGTATTCCAAGAATCCTCACCATACTGACCTACGCCGTAACACTCTCTGATATTGGTAAAACCATTAATCCAATCCTGACTAAACCTTTTCAATGTATAAGCTCTCCTATTGTACAAACCAAGCGGTTGTAATAATATGGATAAAATCTTTTCATCACACTTAACCATATCTTGAGGTGTGGGATAGAATCGGAATAAGTCATGCCGTATATCATCGACTTGTGTTCTCTTAGTTAAGTTTAGTAGAATACAACATACCATCATACGCCAAGGATTGTCTTGGTATATTTCTTGCAGTAATGGTCTAATCAAGATTATCTAAACCTGGCCAAGGTTTTGGTATTATCTCCATATCATCTTCCCACCGACCTTCGTGGAATCCATCAGCAAAATGTTTTACTTCATCATGATTACCATGTCCTAACTCCGATAACTTAGTTTCGAACTCTCTCATCATAAGTTCAAAGTCATATACTTTATTACCATTGTCATCTTCATAATAGTATATTGGTATTTGAATACCTGCGTGTTCTTCTATTTTACTCACTTATTAACTCCATTGCCTCTTTAATATTCATTACTCTATTTTCAGTTTTTATTTTTTTATTCCAAGGTTGATTCATAAGAATATACCCATCTTCCATCTGACGACCATTACACCAGGCATCATAATTATTTGGTGAATCGTCTACGAGATAATCTACCTCTACCTGCCACTTCTTTCTACCTTTCTTAAATACCACACTACTAAAACCCAACTCGTGTTTACCCAACCAAGATAAAGTATGGTGACAACAAATTGGATGTTGTGATGTTACAGCCACAAATGTATGTTCGTCTTTCTTAATCTGTTCCCTAAGATAGTTTACATTATCCACGAATGGTGTTCCGTTACCCAAGATAGTTTCGGCGTGCTCTTCTCGGTATATCTTCTTTATCTCCTCTATCGGTGCGTTAAAGTTATTCTCCAAATCCCAATCGGTCATTTCCTTTCGTATCTCCTCTACCGAATATACATTTTCCGAACCGGGTTTTATATAATCAGGATAATGTTCTTTAATCACATTATACAAATCAGATGAGAAATCTCGTAAGACTCCATCTATATCTATTCCTATTCTTTTCTTCATTTACTTTTCCCTTTATTTAAGTATTGTGGAGCTGACAGGACTCGAACCTGCGACCTCCTCCGTGCAAGGGAGGCGTTCTCCCAACTGAACTACAGCCCCATACTTCGTGTCAATCACGACACAAGTCTTTTATTCTTTTTATTGATACTCCATATCTCCTTAGAAGTTTCCAATTGTTTATTTACATAATATTGTTCATTACCATCTTGTATAGTTCTATATTTTTTTAACTTTCGTTTCTCATCAAAACCCAAAGACCTCAATTTAATTGCTTGTCCCATATTAAATTTCTTTCTTAAAGATGTATCACTACTACTAAACCTTGATGTTTCAGGGAAAGATTCACTTATGTTTATGGCAAATACACCATCGTGTAACTCATCAACTATAAACAGAAAAAATGGTCTGTCATAATGATCTCCAATATCACAATAATTATTATATTGTTTAATTGTAATACTAACTTGTTTAGTCTTTGTTGTAAATGTATATGTCTTTACATCAGCAGGAAATCCACCATCTGGTAAATCAGATTTTTCATCTGTAACTTTCGTAACCATTAAATCATATGGTGAATACTTTTCTTTAGTATGTGCCATTGTATAACCCAAACCCTCTAATGTTCTCTCTACTATTTCTACACCTAATTCTGATTTTAAATCGTGTTTATTTACTATACTCATGATGGTTGGTCATATCCTTTTGTCAAATCTACATTTATGTTATTTGCTAAAGCATCTATCGTATACTTTGCTAACTTCAAAGATATCGTAGTCCCAAAATCTCTATCCATAACACCTCTATAATGTTTAATGGCGTTAATCTTCTGACCTTGTGATATAAAATCTTTAATCTCTTTCTCCAACTCAACCAATGGTAAAACATCCCATTCACCATTATGTATCTTATTACGAATAGTCCACATATGATTAGAATTTTCCATTATCTCTACCATCTCTCTTTGACTATACCTTTCTTCCTCAACCATCATTACATTCTTCTCGTGGTTGATAGAATGCTGACTAAACAGATGAGTATCTGGTTCTACATCTGGTTCTGTTTTAGCTATTAACTTGGTTAACTTGTTTAATCTCTTTAGTAAATCTTTCTTCTTCATAAATATCTATTTAATTTATATTATACCTTTTATATAATTCGTTTACTTCTATCATGTGTTTCTTCTTGATAAACCATTTACTCTTATTAAGAAAGTTTGGAGCGTAATATTTAAACAACTCTTTTAATTTATTATACCTATCCACATCCTTACCATATTGTCTACCCTCAGGTGAATCAATAGGTAGATTACGATTCTTCTTTGACCAATTATCCATAGCCATTCTGAGAACCCTAAACTTGTTCTCATAGCTACCATCGGTCTCCACGATAACTCCACCTACATTATATTTTACTTTATTCTTTGAACCCATTTTCTTAATCTCTTTGGTAACATCTGCTGGTCGGTAATCATATTGGTAAGTTGATTCTTCATAACCATACTAATCTTATCATCCAAATACAACTCCTTACAATAATCTAATGTGGGTTGGTATCCCCAATCATCATAATACTTTTTTACCATAGACTCAGCCTCACTCATACTGATATACACAATCTTCGGTGATTTCCACACAACCTTTCGTTTAGGTTTGGGATTGTTTAGATTATCATAATACTTATCTAACCATCTATCCCAAGAGTTATCCTTCATGATACCCTTGGCCATCTTACCATCACCAGTACTTCGTCTATCCATCCGTTTGAGATTGCTGGAAGCTGTCTTGGTTACGGGTTGAACATAACCACCTGTCTTGTGCGGATAAACCGTATGAGCTGAATACTTTTCTGTATCACTACACTCTACACATTCGGTATAACCTAAATGGTATCGTTGGTCATCTATTTGTTTATCACATACTTTACAATTATTCATATCTTGATCTTACGAATAAAAACCTATACAAGTCAAGTAGTTTTTTATATTAAATCAGCAAATACCACACCCATCAAGAACCCAATCATTATACCAACGAATATTCCAATAACGATATATTCTATTTGTTCTTCGTTTCTAAGTACCTTCCTCATACAAAATTCATTGTCCTATCAGATTGAGTTCTTTTTAGTCCAATGTATATTCCTTTGCTATCGATATGTAATTCCTTGTACTTCTTAACAGCTAACTCCTTGTGTTTAGCCTCAATCATGATATCAACATCATTACCATAAGTATCAATATAATCGAGAACATAATCAGAATGGGCCTGAGGTCTAATTGATTCGTCAAGTTGTTCGGTACTACGACTCTCGCTATAGTGGACAACTGGTGTAATACCTTTGGGCCATGTTGAGATAGCCATTTCGAGTGCTTCCTTCTCTGACATACCACCATCACAAAACCTATGATGATGATAATCGAAAACAATAGGAACACCACATTGCTTGTAAATACCATAATACAAATCCTTTACTGAATACATTGATGCTTTGTCGTCATTCTCCAAAGTCAACCTACTACTGACACTTTCGGGTAACTTAGGAAAATTCTTAACGAATCGTTTCATACTGGCTTCCTTGTCTCCGTAAGCTCCACCCAAGTGAATGTTAATCTTGTTGTAAGGTGTACGAGATAATCCTATCATATCAAACTCATCTCCGTGAATCGTCAAGTCCTTGATACAATTCTCAACCACTTCTTCCTTCGGTGATACCAATACATTGAAAGGACCAGGATGTGAGGTCAATCTAACATTGTGTGTTTTAGCCACCCAACCAACGGAACGAAAGTAAGCTTTAATCTCATCCAAGTCTTTCAAATCATCCCAATCATATTCAGACTTCCACGGAGCCATACCACTGCTGATTCTAAAGAAATCATATCCATTCAATACATTCCATTGTACTATCTGATTCAAATCCTTAGCGTTTTGTAATGTTAGTTCTGAAGCGTAATCAAACCCTTTCTCATCAAAGGTTCTACGAATCATTGTTCGATTGGTTGTTATGGGTTTAACTCCTCGTTCCTTACCACCATACTTTTGTGGATAGGAAAGTGCCATATTGATACAAGCGTATCCGTATCTCATTCACTCTCCTCCTGTTCTGAAATCCACCTCTCGTAAATCTCGTCTATCTGCTCTTCGGTTAGTCCTCGTTTATCAAAGGCATCCTTTCGTGTCATCATGGTCATAGGTACATCGGATAGATTGTAATCCCTACCATATGTATCCACGAATATCTTTTGTTGTAACCATGTTGGTTTGTATTCTCGATAAGTCATATTATCCTCGTTTACATTGTTAAAAAAATCGTATTAAAAAAGATACGCATAAAAAGACCTTCGGTCTAATACGCGTGCGGCGTGTGGTGTATCATAGTAGTTTACTCCACTTCATAAGTTTAATACGCTTGGTTTGAATTTGGTTGTCGATTTCACGCTGTGTTACTAAGCCGTTACTCTTGATTAATTCAATCATACACATAACATCACCTATTTCTTCCTTTAGTGTATCATTGTTATAATCATTACAACGAATGGCCTTGGAACAGGCTTGAATCAACTCACCACATTCTTCCATAGTGATAACCATTAGCTCGTTAAGCTTATTTAATTCGTTCATAGTAATTGCAAGTATAGTATTAGTAAACAACCCAATATTATAATTGTTCCTATTCTCATTACTGCTCTTTCAAGGTCGGTCATTTTATTTCTCCTTCCATACACATAACACAAGGACACATATCACTTGAGTAAACATTGATATCTCCCATAGAGTCGCTGTCGTATTGATTAATAAATTCTTGTAAATTAATTACATCGGATGCTCCACCATAGTAGTATAGCCACTTATGATAATAATGTAGATGTTCTTCCTCTGAAATCTCCCTAACACCAATACTCATTAAAGGTTTCCTCATTGTGCAATAGATTGTATTACATACCCTAATACAAAGAATATAAGGGCAGTAATACTTAATCTAATTCTATCTGAAATGAGAGGGGAAGTCCTATCGGCCTTCATCCTACTTACCACCAAGAGTATGTTCGAGAGCAAATTCCCTAACGATATCCTCGTAAATATCTTGTGTACGAATATCGTAAGCTTGTCTTGCCTTTAACAAGTCCTCAGTCATTACATTGTTGTAATTCATTCTGGTGTTCTTGTTTCCTCTTGGTCTAATGGGTAGTGTTGGTTTGTGAATGGTCATATCAGTTCCTCTGAATGTAACTGATGGTTGTTTAGACTTTGTACCAGCGAATAGAGAATCATCATTTAATAGTTCCCTAATTTCACCTTCACCATAACCTAACTTCTTCATTCTCTCAACCATCTTTAGTTGATGAGACTTACTGACTTTCTTAACTTTCATTTTATCTTCCTTATTGATTTAGTTATTAATTGATATTCATTATTGAATATAATAGTAAGTATAGTGAAACAATCCCAAAAAACCAAAAAACTTGCTAAAACGAATTTGTGTCTTTTACTTAGTTGTTTCATACTTTATCCTATGTAGTAATAATCTTTTTATCTCGTTAGAGATAGGTAACCTCTATCAAGTGCTATAGCTCCAAAATTTGACCTCGATATAAAAACCAATCAGAGCCTGTGTCATTATGTCATATGTTTGCCAGTTCACGATAAACTATCCACCCCCCGCTCGAGTTCTGTCAATCTGTCATGTTTGTGTGCTAAAATGTTTTTATCTCATTCGTAGCAATAGGAGTGAGAGAGCTGAGTGTGGAGAATCACCATTGACTCAACTCTCTCTTTGGGTGTTGTTGATGTATATCTTAGTCCATGAACCAATCCGAGTCGTCTGAGAGTTCATCGAAGCCGATGTCCATATCAGTTCCCTCGTGGGAATTATATCCTGTGTCCCCTAATAGGTAATCCACATAATCCCCATTCACGGGTTCCGTCATGAATTCCTCTTGGTCATTCATCTCTTGGAAGTAAGCTAGTGCCTTATCCGTGTACTTGGTCTTGGTTGGTTTTAGTTTTGTTTTCTTCATAATGTTTTTCCCTTATTTCCTATACTGGAATATACTAATAAAACCATATATGTGTCAAGTGTTTTTTTAAATTATTTTAGATAAATATTATTTAGCTTACGGCAGTGGATGTGTTACCCTTGGCGTAAACTCTCCCCATTGAGGTACATCCTCGTCAGGAAACCCATCTAAGGCTTCTATCTTCTCCTCGTCTGAGAACTTCTTACTCTCAGGATGTAACCATAAATCTGAATCAACCCAATTCCATTTCACACTACCGTCCTCATTCCTATTCTGAGGATCGTGAAGTGCTTCAATTATAATTTCTTTTAATGTCATATTGTCATACTCCTTGTTAATTACTCGTTGGTCTTTACGCCCTTAGACCATTTTCACTCTTATACCCACGATGGGAACGGGCTTCTTACAGTATTTTTAAAATCATCTCATCTCTCATACTGGAATATACACATAAAACTATATACAAGTCAAGGCTTTTTTTCAAAAATATTAAAAAAATTTAGTCTAACGGCCTCGATTTCCTCGTCATTGGTATAGGCCGTACCTCTCAACATACCGATCTTACGAAGAATTTATGAGAAAGTCAAGCTATTTTTTTGTATTTTTTGTAAAAATGTGCTAAAAAATTAGGGTAATAGGGTGATAAGGGTGTCATCGAGTAGGGAATCCAGCCGTTAGACAAATAGTTTTTTACATCAAACAGAGCTGTCAATATGACATATTTGATACTCAACTATTGTATTACTACGCCCAAGCACGAAAGTATGACATAAAGACACACACACTTGGTAGTAGAAGAATTGTGGTAGATTTGATAGGGTAAAGTGGGTAGGTGTGGGTTAGAATGGTTGATAGGTGGTAAATTATTTTTTACTTCTGATGTACCTAAATAGATATATTACGAATGAGAATAAGACCACAAGGACTAAAAAATCCACACTTGTCATTGGTTCTTCTCTCATGAGTTTCTCCACCACCATTTCCACACCATTACACATATCCCAAGTAATAGTATTTCTATTGAATGGTAAAGAAGCCACTCTGATAATTGATTTAACATTGTTTTCTCCTATTGGTAATGGAGAAAATCATCACAATAATAAATAGAGTGGGCACAAAAAAACACCAATTAAATGGTGTTGAATTAACTTCTACGGCTATAGGGATAGAGTGGATTGGAAGATGCCGTCATCTTCCCCCACCCACATTGTAATACTCCAATATAATGTATATCACAAATACACTCAGAATCAAAAGATAAAAATAATTCATCTATTGTATGGGTGAAAATAGCTTATCCATCCTATAATTCCTATGATTAATATAATTAAATAAATTAAATTCATAATTCCTCTATGGTGTACTCCTTACCATCCACTTCTGAAACAAATCTCCATTGTCGTTTGGGAAATATATCCCTATGCATCTCTTTATTCATTTGATAACTCACATACACACATACACTATAAAACATTATTTCTAAAATCATAATTCCTTATCCTCTAACCATTTCTTTACCTTGTTCAATATAACACTTGAGATTTGTTCTCGTACTCTCTCGTCTGTAAAATCTCCTCGTTGAAATGCATCAAATTGTGTTCTAATCTCCCCTAATAGATTTAACCATTCCATCTCATCTATGGGTTTCTTCACATCAAATCGTTTATCATTTTTAATAACATCCTTAATATTCTTTTTAACATCATTTTCATCAAGTTTAACGGCTTCCTTTGGTGTGTCCAACTTAATCTCCTTTAATCTATCCCACCTGTTTTTTTCTTCCATCTCAATCTCTCCTACTAATTTACCATTGATTGTTCTTCTTGATTCCAATTGAAAACTTATTGATGATTGAGAGATATGATTGGGCTCTCCATACGATACCGTACCCCTTAATTCCAAGTTCCCCAATCGTCTCATCAACTCCTGAACCAAATCCTTTACCTCACCAATCTCTTTTTTTAATTGATAATATCCTCTATCCTCTTTCATTTGTTTACTCCGTAAAGTATCACCCTATCCATTTTTTCAACTTTTTTAAAATCTTATTCGGTATGTCGTGTTTAAGACATATTAATAAAACCAATCCCAAAATCAATGGTTGCTTATATGGGTTTGGTGGCAATCCAACCTCCAAGCCTATCAATACACTCACCACAACCTTCAATGATAACTCAATTTCTTTTCTCACATCAAATCCCAATGATGTCAATACTTAATTGGGCTCTCGTATCCATCCTCCCAATCTCTATTCAAATATTTACTTCGTTCTATCGATTCCTCAACCTCATCCACATTCATCCCAAACAAGGGCATCTCCCTTTTGGTTAATGCTCCAATCAATAAACTCAACATATTACATATTAATTTTAATCCACTTATCAAAATGGATAATATTGCTATTAAAAACCTTCTTATCATACTAACTCCAAGTTAGACCGTTGTGAAATGAGGATGAGATTCCTTGAGTATCTTTGATACGAAAGGTCTCTCCGTTTCACATAAGGTCACTACTACTATCAAACACCAAAGGTGTCATGCGTATTCTTCGAGATGCGTATTTTTTTGGTGTTCTTTTCCTATTAATATATATATAAAACTTCTAAAATATTCCAATATAATGTGCTGATACGCGTATTCGTTTACACATATCTTTTTTTATTCAGCATGTAGACTACCTGACATATCCCTACCTTGTAGATATAAGGTATTTGCCCATGAATTAACTAACGATTGTGTGAATGGACTAACTAACACATCCCCTTCATCATCACTTGAACTCGGTATAAGATATGTAAAGTATGGTGTTACCCTATCCCAATAACCTGAATTTAAATCATCTCTTAATATGTCACCATTGAACGATGATGTCCAAGTATGTAGTGGTATTACATCTGGTCGTGTTATCGTAAAAGAACCTGATTCTGACATTTTAGGTCGATATTCTGATGACATTGTGTTTCTCCGTATTTTATTTAATTATTAATAAGTATAACGGCACAAAAAAAGGGAATGTAGTATTCCCTTCTTTGTTATTTTTATAAGGTTTATCTTATTCTTCGTTAGCCACTCGTGCTATTTCTACTGCACCTGCTTCATAAGCTGTAGCGTAGTATACTCCGTTACCACTATTTACATTTAGTGCTACTGCGTCGTCTTTGAATCTTTCTTCTAATCCACCGTCCATGTCAACACCTGATGAGGACATCATGAATGACCACTCGTTAAGTTCAGCTTGTGTTGGAAATGTCAGGTTACCATCAGTATCTTTGAATGTAGAATAATAAGATATGGATTTCAATATTGGATGGGATTCTGTTCCATTACCTTCTGGATCTTGTCCATGAAATATAGGATGGTTAGAACCCGTATCGAAAACCCAATTAATCTTATCCCAAGTATCTTGAGGGATTTCGGTTGGTTTAGTATAGGAACATGCCATATTTATTCTCCTTAGTTATAGGTTAGTTCGTTCATATATAAATATAAAAGGCACAAAAAAACCCCACTTTTCAATGAGGTTTTATTGGAATTGGTTACTTAGAACCAAATACTTTTGAGAAGAATCCTTTCTTCTTTTTCTTTCCTTTTTCGGAAAGTTTCTTACCTTTTTTCTTCTTTTTCTTCTTAACATCTTCCATAGCATATAAATCTAATTCTGATGTTCTCATATCCAAGGAATACTCTTGATTATCGAAATGATGTCTGTTCATATCATTCATCGCTTCGATATCAGTTTCAGTACCTTGTGCTATTCCAACGGATACAAAAAGAGAAAGAATACCTGTTATTATTGTTTTCATAGTCATTCTCCTTGACTTACAACGCGTTATCAAAATCTTTTAACTAAACATACTCCAAATTTTATCTATAACCAAACCGATAAAACCTACACCAATAATACTTCTCCACTTCTGTGAATTCTCTCTGAATTGAGTATTCTGTTTGGTTTCTGCCCATAATCCTTCATGTGGATTAAATAAATTTTCTTTTAAAAACCTCAACGACTCATCTGTCTTTCCATGTGCCATTGACATATCATGTTTCAAATCATCGATAGACTTCGTTATGTTGTCTATCTTATTATGTATAATATCAAACTCTTTTCTATCGGCTTGATTCATTTTATTACTCCCAATTGTAATGTAGTGTTAGTCACATCAGGACAGAGTAGAGCGGGTGTCATTGTTTGCTTTAAAACATAAGTTTTACTATTCATAGTAATTATGCTCCCCATTCTCTGAATGATGTGAAATGTTATTCACTTTCCTATATAAATATAGTATATATTAATTTTTCATCTCCACGGCAACATTGTCATACCAATCATATTGAGTAGGTACTCTAACACAATTACACCTATTAAACCAACACCTAATTGCCAAGTCCACCATTTCCAACCTTCCAAACTATCTACCCATTTACGAGTCTTAGAGTTTCTGGCCTTATCATATAGACCACTACTCTCACCTACCTCACTAGCCCAATAGTTCGGGTCTACCCAATCTTTTAATTTTATTAACGGCCAACATATTGTCCTTAGTATTTTCATACCTTTACTATTTCTAAACCAATGTCCTATAAATAAGGCACCTATTATTAAACCTGCTGATATTATTGTTATTATTATATCTTCTATCATTATAACTTTATCTCGTGTTCATCTTCGTATGTTTTTAGTATTCGTTTTACCAATGGATGTCTAATACAATCATCTCTATTAAACTCCATATGATTAACTCCCTCTACACCTTTTAATCTATTCCATACATCATAGAATCCACTCTTTTCATAATTAGTAACACCATTGGTCTTGTATTTATCACATTGACTCATATCACCTTGTATAATCATCTTACACTTATTTGATATTCTTGTCATCAATGTCTTTATTTGCATAGGTGATACATTCTGTGCCTCATCCAATATCACATAACAATTCTCTAAGTTTGTTCCTCTTAGAAAGTTCAACACACCAATCTCTATCTTATTATCTTGAATCATCTTTCCAGCCCTGGCCTTACCTATGATTTTATCCAATATGGTAAATGTAGATTCGTTGTATTGTTGTATCTTTGCCTGAAGTTCACCAGGTAGAAAACCTAACTTATCCTCATTACCAACATCAACCGTAGGATTTATAATTATAAGTTTATCATAACCAGTTCCTCGTCTTAAAACATCTTGTAATGCTTTATAGATTGAAACATAGGTTTTACCCGTTCCTGCTATTCCATGACACAATATTAACTGAGTGTGTTCCTCACCTATTATGTCGTAGAATATCTTTTGATTTAAGGTCTTTGCCTCGAAATTATTAACTATCTTTGGTATAGCACCGATTGGTGTCTTATACTCTCGTTTTGTTTGTGCCATTACACACTCCGTTGTGAAAAATTAAAAACTACTATACTTCTAATGATCTCCTAAACCATCCGTAATAATATTTCAGTAGGGTTGGTTTAGTCGTACATAAATCCGCGTAGTATTTCACTCGGAATGCTCTGGCCCTTTCTAATTCAAGTTTTTCTATTGCTTTGAGTGTGTTAGGTCCTATTCCACCATCCACTTTTATATCAGCACCTTTGTGATTGGCTGCTCTCTGTAATACCTTAACTGCATTACTTCTACCCATGTTCACACACATATCGTAATAAATATATTTTAGTTGAGACGGAACTTTATCCACTTTATTAGGTATCCAATACTTTTCCCAATAAATTTTCTTGGCTTCTTCTATGGTTAGGTTCTTGATATCAACATCAGGATTTGACTCTTTAGCAATACCATACTTAGTCTCTCCTCCTGGATCATCAGGATCGTTTACATAACCACCTTCGTGTTCGATTACCTTATCTATGATTTCTTCAAATGTATCTAAAATCGGCATATCTTCTATCTCCTTTTGTGTTTCTGTGATAACCTTTGTTGGCTTTTCACCTTCACTAATAAATAGATTCTTAATAAAGTTTATTATAACATTTATCATTGTGATTCGGTCTTTTTTGACTTATCGTGTTTAAACCAAAAGTCAACAACTTTACCGAATGACGCTAAAAATGTACCAACTATAATATTAAGTAAATCTCTAAACTTTTCATCTAATTCATAACTATCTTTATCAAATAATAACAATATTATACCACCAAATGCACCAAACATCAATAAAGTTATGGTGAACTGCATCCAATCAGGCAGTCCGTCTCCACCATGAACATTATCAGGTCCTATTGGTGGATTGTTTATTGCTTTATTAAGTTTTTTGATTGGCATTTAAATTCCATGTAAGTTATAATATATATAAATATATGTAATTTAAACTTTTTTGTTCTTAGGTTGATTATTTTTTGGTTTGTAGTATCTTTTCTTTCTTGGTTGTGGTTTACCTCGTCTTGGTTTACTCAATCTAAATATTTCTTCTTTGAGTAATTCTCTTTGAGTTCTTAAATCTTGGATTTCTTTTTCTTTATCTTCAAATCTACCAGCACTAACCAATGAAATACTAAGCACTCCACCTATTGAGCCAATAATTATTCCAACTAAAACCCATAACACATCTGTCATTTTTTATCTCCGTTTTTCTTCTGTTTTTCGAGTTCCTTTTTAAGTATCTGTGTACTACTGACAAGTGCCTGATGTCCTAATTCTTCATCCTCATCTTCTAACAAAGAACTCCTTTCATTTACAAAAACAACACTTCCACTTTCTTCGGATGGATTGTTTTCATAATCTATTTTCATTTTGATTGCTTCGGCTTCGATTTCAGCCGCTAACATAATCAACTCCTTCTCTTGTTCAGGAGTTAATTTATCTTTTTTACTCATAACCTTTCTCTTTTCTAAATTTTCAATTCATCATCTGTTATTGCTTTATCTTCTTCCCACCATTTATATTGTCTATTTTGTAAAGATGCCTTAAATTGTAAATCATAATCCCTCTCTGACATCACTTTCCATAGTTTGTCAAATTCCTTTTCATCTATTTGTTTTATACCTACAAAATAAGTTTTTGCACCACTTAAACCTACATTACTTGCAAGGTCAACTGAAGTGATGATATTATCATACTTATCCACCAACACATATTTCACTTTACTCTCCTACTCTAATACAATATGAATAAACTCCTCTACTAATTCATAATTGTTGTTCCAAAAATACATTCTGATGGTCATTGTATCTCCAACCATAGTTTGAACTGGTGCTATCATTGTATTGACTTCCCCATATGAATTACTATAACTACAGCAATTTATTGTTGGTACTTCCATACCACTAAATCCTGTTACATATGAAGTATCCACCGATACATACATCCCATCATCATTAAAATTTCTATTGACAATATACCCCAAAGTATCTCCGAGATACCAAAATAAATCGGATTCCCATTCGACTCTCAACACCTCAAGTGGTACATCATTTATATAGGCAGTACCACTAATTCGTTGTGTGGTTTGCCAGTTATTACCCAATGTCATGTGATAATATCCATTGTTATCTTTTGATAACGGATACTCACTATTTAATCCATAATCAAGTTCTATCCTTATTACATCTGGTTCTTTTGGTTCAAATACTGATGTTGAATCTGAACAACCAATAAATAATATTAATAATAGACTACTTAATCCCCTTTTCATTTCTTGACTTCCTTTTCTTTTTTTGCCACTGCTTTCGTGGTTTATCCTTTTTCTGTTCGTTCATCTGTTTCCAAGTTTTCTTCTTCTTAGTTTGTTTCACAGATTTACGAGTGGTTTCACTATGAAGTTCTTCCTCATATTCTTCGTAATACTTTGTCCAATTCGTCATTGTATTTCTCCACTATGTACGATCTTACAAAAAAAGCACATAAAAGTCAAGGACTTTTTATCTTTAATTTAGATAAAATGTCAAAAAATTCTGTAAGAGTGTACGATTTCTTATAATCATCAAGAATCTTGATGGTTTCGATTAATTTAGGTTTTTTGTTTACTATATTGGTTAAGGCTACCATACCTTGACCTGCATAAAACATTCCAAAACTTTCTTCTCCTAAAACATTTGAGTCATAATAGGCGTCTTTCTCAGAATCACCTTCCAATAATAAATAGTATGTCATTAGATTTTATTTGTTTAAAAACCTCTCCGTTTCTAAGAAATCCTCAATATATTCTTGTAGTGTTCTTGTTGGTTTCCATCCCAACAATTTATGTGCCTTATCATCAGTACATAGGGTTTTATCATACTCACCTTTTCTTGCTGGTACATATTTTCTTGGATAATCTTTACCAAACATATCAGCTACCTCATTAATTGAATGATTTACACCACTACCTAATTCGAATTCCTCACCACTAACTTTAGCATGATAAGCGTTTGGGATTAATAAAGACCTACCACATTTAATTAATCCATCTACTATATCATCCACATGAGTAAAATCTCGTCTTTGTTCACCCTTATCTGTAATGGTTAATGGTTCATTGTTTTTATATTGTCTTTCAAATATACCGAGTACGGTAGCGTAATCTCCATCTACCAATTGATGTGGCCCGTATACATTATAAAATCTACATACTGCAGTTGGTAAATCATAACATTCAGTATATAGTTTACACAATTGTTCACCAGCGTACTTAGACCACGCATAAGCACTTCCGTAAGGTGCGTGGTGTTTGGATGATGAACCAGCATAAACAATGGGTGTGTTGTTCTTTTTGGCTAACTCAATCATGTGTAATGTTGATAGAACATTATTTTTAATATTTGTCATCGGGTCTTTCAACGATGGTTGAATTCTAGCAAGTGCTCCAACATGAAATATAATATCATATTCTACCTCTCTCCAAGATGGGTAGTTTTGATGGTCTACATAAATTCCAAGTGTATGTTCACTTGATATATCATAATCAAAATATGTACACCCTTTCTGATGATTCTCTTTTTTACCTGTTGAGTAATTATCTACCGATACCACCTCGTAATCATCTTTTAATAATCTTTTTATAAGGTTAGTTCCAACAAAACCTGCACCACCTGTTACTAATACTTTCATTTCAATTCCTTTAATATTTTTTCCTTAAATACTTCTATACCATCGGCAAGATTTGCTTCCCAATCTTCGTGAGCCTGTTCATCAGCCCCATCTGTAATATATTTGAATGAGATAAATGGAACATCATAGTGATAACATACCTTTGCCAATCCGTAGGCTTCCATATCAACAACCTCACCATAGTATTGTGATTTATCCTCTGCAAAATTATCACCTGTACCACAAGTTGCTCTCCTACCAATAGGATTAAATACATCCTTAGATGTTTCTATTGTTATTGGTGGATTATCTTCAAATGGTGTTTCACCTCTCATGAATCCAAGACCAGTAACATCCATATCTCTTTGAATAAACTTCGTACAATCAACTAATTGTTTCTTCTTTATTTTTCTACTACCAGCAGTTCCATAATTGATTACCATACTATAAGGAATATAACTACCAATCTTACCAAACTTCTGTGTAAGTTTGAATGTAGCATTAACCTTACCAACTCCTGTATATAATACATCGTAGTCATCCAATTGTCCTTGTGTCTCAACTTCGAGTGCACAAACTATGAGTGGTTTTTTCTCTACATTACCATAACCCATAAGTTTAGTATTTCCTTTTGTATGTTTGGGTTCGTATGGACACATCAAACATCCGTGTCCACAACAATAACCTCGTTGTATTAAAAATGATTGTGATAGCATTACCAGACATCTTCACCCCAACTATTGTATTTTTCTTCTCCACCCTTTACAGCCCAATCAGAATCGATGGTTACTCTTGACATGATACCACCTCGTGGCATACAATCCAATACAAGTCGTAATCTCTGTGGTGTGTAAACTTCCATCATATGGTCATAAATCACATTGGTTAATCTCTCGTATGATATTATGATATCTCTATATTGTTGTAGGTATATCTTTAGAGATTTTAGTTCAACTATTTTACCATTAGGATGCATCAAAATATACAATGTGGCAAAATCAGGTTGTTCATACACACCCAAGAATGTCAATTCAGGTTGTTTCATTTTCAATTCGTATGGATTTTCACCATCTAAATTTGGTAAAGATTTCAGAAGTGATTTATCTGCATCTTTCCACATTTTTCTTTTACTCATCTCTATCCCAACTGAAACCATTACCATAAGCACCCCATTGTGCTGTTTCGTAATATATTGGTTTCTTTAAATCTAATTTATTAATTATCTCATTTGGATACACAGGATATGCATCTGATATATTCCAAATTGCTTTACCATCTGTTGCAGTAGATTGTAGTGGTTCTTTCTCACCTATGGCATAACTCAAGTAAACCCAACATTCACTCAATCCTAATCGTTTCAACTCTTTAAGTGCTATGTGTCTTGCCATATATGCTGCACTTCTATCAACCTTTGATGGATCTTTTCCACTATATGCTCCACCACCGATTGGTACTCGTGGCCCATAATTATCCACAACCAATTTCCTACCAGTCAATCCTGCATCTGCGTCAAATCCACCTTGTGTCCAATCTCCTGCTGGATTTGCATGTATTACAATATCTGTTGTTTCCCAATCCATATACTCACCTACTGCCAATTCCAATTCTGACTTTACGGTGTTCTGAAAACTCGTAACTATATGAGTAATCCAATGGTCGTTTGTTGTTATTTGTGTTTTACCATCTCCACCAAACCTATCATACAAAAATCTACACAAGTCACGGGCTAAATAATACTCTTGTGGAACATACTCATCATTCTCATCACAAGCATAACCAACCATAATACCCTGGTCTCCTGCTCCACCAACATCAACACCACGAGCAATCTCATTAGATTGTTCTACTATATTTGTGGTGGTAAATATTTCCTCACCACATACTTCTTTAACTATACCTTGATAATTTAATGGTTCTGCGTTTGTGGTTATCTCACCAGTTAAATGTATCTGACCATGACCACCCGCTGTTTCTATTGCAACTCTTGATTCAGGATCTTGTTCTAAACAGACATCCAAAATCTTGTCTGATATTCTATCACATATTTTATCTGGATGACCAGGTGATACGAATTCTGCTGTTCTAATCATTCACTTCTCCATACTGAAAAATCACCAGGTGATATTCCAACATCATATGTCGAGATTTCATTATTATTAAAATCTACTACTCTTACTTGGTTCACATCTACATAATTGGTAATACCGAAATATATATAATCTCCAATTACCTCTGTGGAATATACTTGAGATTGGTCATATGAACCTATCTTTGATGCTGTATTTATATTTAATTCAAAATCTAATTTTGCTATACCACCATCAAATGAACGATAGATTTCATTATTATATTTCATTACTGAACCACCACAGGCTACACCTACTCCATAATTGTTTATTGTAATATCAGAACCATCTATCTTACTCGAACCATAAAATGGAATCCAATTCTCATCATAGAATGTTCTTGCTACATAAACCTCATCCTCATCTACTTCCAATGAAGTTGGTCCCAATCCTACCTCGTATGTTTCAACTACTGAATTAGTATTCATATCAATCTTGACTACACTACTTGCTGAACTATAATCTTCATTCATCATAATTCCTACCCAAAGATACGAACCATCTGAAACTATTGATTCTGGTAATCCATCAACTGATATAGAAGTTTCTATATTATAATTGAATAGATTTAATACCTTTACATCTTTAGTATTCCAATTAGTAAAATATACTTTATCTCCTACCACCACGAGTTCTCTTGGACTTGAGTTGTCTGTTGATACTTCGATACCTGGTAAAGCTAAACCATCTTCTGTAATATCATAAACCTTAATCATATGACTATTGTTTACAACCACGATTAATTTGTTTTCGTATACCTCTAATGATTGAACTACATCTCCAACTTCTGTGACCTCAAGAACAATGCCGTCTTGATTAATCATAGATATAGAACCATTACTGGCACCAAAGTTACCCTCATTTGCTACAAATACCCATTCTTGTACTATAGCTGATTCATTAGATTCCGTTGGATTACTACAACCACTTATTAATAACAACGATGTTATTAGAGTTATGAACATTTTATTCATTTTGTTTTCCTTTTCTGTTATGTCAATTGTGGTAGTTTTTTCTTTATTGTAGAGAAACTATAACTAAGGGCATGGGTGAAAAATAAATCACCTATAATTGTATTAACAAAGAATGGTAATGCCATAGTATAGCAACTAACCAATCCAGCAAGTGTGAAGGGATACCCCAACATCCAAACACCAAAGTTTGTAAGTAAAAAGAACAATGTAGAACTACCAAGTATTGTTCCGTTACTAATTTTTTTTGAATTTATACCAATATATGAAATCATCATAAATGACAAATATACAAATGGTGTTATGACACTAAAACCCAAAAATATATCTGAAATAAACATACATAATAATGGTAATAAAAATGCCATTTTGTTATCATTGAATCTACTTCCACCGAATAGTGCTATTGCTGTTATTGGTGCTACATTCGGTGGATGTGGAATTAATCTTGTTAATACTGCCAAAACTATTAATGACAATATCGTAATATCTCTAATCTTCATATTTTATTACACTCCTCACATTTAAATTAAAATTATCAACTCTCGGTACATATTTTAAATCAACCAATACCAAGTTACCAACCACACTATATCCAGCCCTTTCTGCTAACTCATTGGTTGCCTTGAGTGTTCCACCTGTGGCGAGAACATCGTCCGCTATTACGGCCTCTCCACCACCCATTCCGAGTTTTCCCATCTCTAATGTGGCACTTCCATATTCTAAATCATAACTAACCGATACCTTATCACCTGGTGTCTTTCCTTCTTTCCTTGCACATACAACACCACCACCAAAATATGTGGCCAAACCTGATGCGAATATGTATCCACGAGAATCTATCCCAATCCAATAATCAGGTAGTCTGACTCTCTTTCCCATTTCTACGAGAGCAGACCTAAATGTCTCTTGGTCGGCAAGTAATGGTGAAAGGTCTTTAAAGTTCACACCATCGATTGGAAAATCTTGTACTTCTGTAATATAATCTTTATAATTCATTTTTAAGTTCCATTGTTTCAATAATATAATCAAAAATCTCTTGTGGAGATAAGACATCTTCAATAACTAAATCAAATATTGATTTTGATTCCATTAAGTCATCATAGTATTGTATACCATTTTGATTCTTACCTTCTCCTCTATTTTCAATATCTATTCTCTCTCGTTCTAAATAAACATCTCTTGGTGGTAATAATAATACTGCTTTTGTGTCAACTTCACCACCTGTCTTGCCGTCTAACCAATCAATATTTAATCCTCCAGAATCAAGAAATAAAGGTATATCTAAGTTAAGTATATGAGTAAAAAATTCTTCCCTACCACCTACCATAAATGGGTTATCATGTGTGGTAAATGAAGGTATTTTATTTTTTAAAGCCGTATATGCTAAAGTAGTCTTACCTACACATGGTGGACCAAAAATACAAATTTTTTTATTTAACATTTATTAATTCTCTTTCATAAGTATCAAGTGATTTGATATTAAACTTAAATATTTCCAGTTCCATCTCACCAACCTCACCGCTTTGTTGAAGTATTTCTGATAAGTTCACTAATATTTGAAAATTGTCTTTTGTCAATTTGGTAGCATCAAACTTAACTATTATGTTATTTTTTGGTTCGATATGGTCGGAATGTATTTTCTTACTCAAATCAAACTCAGTATTTAGTTGTTCTTCTTCAATGTATTTATTAACACCGAATCCCTTATGTCCAACCCAATCTCCATATATATCTGAACACCAAGGTTCTAATTCTCTTAACATTTTATTGTCACAATTCTCTACTACAAATCCCACATCATATTTTGGTGGGATAATTGGATGTAATAGTTCATCGTGTTTTACCATATGTCCCCACTTACGAATGAAGTTTCTTGTACTTCTAAGGTTTTGTGCTAACCACTCCGATGATTCTCTACCCTTCATAAAGACTTGACCTGCTGGATTTCTAAGAGCCCCATCTTTAAATCTTGAACCTCTACAAGTCATATGATAAACATAACCTTCCCAAGTCTGAATTAATTCATAACCAGCCAATTTAAATCTGTTGAATATATCCGAGTCCTCTTTTGATTGTGGTGCATATAACGGGTCGTGTCCACCAATACTTGTAAAGTCATCTTTGTATATCGCCCACGGAGCAAATATTCCATTAGTAATCTTATCTTCTGGCATTCCTTCCCAAGTCTGATTTATAAAATTCAATAATCCTTCTTCATCAAACTCCTCAGGTTCTATTCCAAAATCTTGTAAAACCTTTTCTGGCCCATCAGGATGTAATGGTGGTTCTATCCGTGTTGCACTTACTACCTTACCTCGTTCCAAATGTTTAAGTATCTCTGTATCTAAGTTAGGACAAGCATACATATCGGCGTGATAAATCATCACAATATCATTGGTAGCCATATCGACTAATGTATCATATAGAATTGTATGTCCTAATCTTTCAGGCCCGTTATTTCTATGTATCTGTACATTCGGGTCTTTCTTAACTATTTCGTTCATCCATTCCCAAGTACCATCATCCGAGAAATCATCAGACATACATATCTCATGTCTGTATCCTAAGTGTTTTCTTATACTATTGTAAGACCACTTTAAATATTTTAAATTGTTTCTACTTGGTTGTATAAAACTTATTACCTTATCCATTTTTCCTCACTAATATTCCATACTCTCTAAAATATAAATAGTCTATGTCTGTCCGTAAAAAACAATTAATTGCATGTTCTGGTGTTTCAACAATCGGCTCCCTATCGTTAAAACTTGTATTTAATACAATAGGAACACCCGACATAGATTCAAACTTTTTAATAAAGTTGTAATACCATTCGTTATCATTCTCTGTTACCGTCTGTAATCTAGCTGAACCATCAAAATGAACTACAGCTGGTACTTTGTCTCTCATCTCCTCTTTGAACTTTATTACGGCGGTCATGTAAGGACTATCTACATCTTTCTCAAACCAATCTTTTACATCCTCTCGTGTAATACTTGGAGCAAATGGTCTAAACCATTGTCTGTGTTTTACCTTTTCATTTATGATATCTTTCATATCAGGACTTCTTGGATCTGCTAATATACTTCTGTTTCCTAATGCTCTACGACCTGATTCTGAACCACCACCAAATACTGAAATAACATTATTATCTACTGATAATAACATAGCTACAGCATCATCATCTACTTCTTCTGTGGATACTTTATCTTTAACTTCATTTAAAGATTCTTGAATATCTTCTAAATCATAAGTCCTACCCAAATAAGGTGATGTATTATCCTTCCAAGTAATTCTTGGATTATCCATTACTTGATGATATACATATTGTGCTGAACCTATTCCCAACCCTGCATCATATGGTACAGGACATACATATATATCTTTAACATCAGGATACCAATCATACATTTTACCAACGATTACAGAATTTAATGCCACACCACCAGCCATACAAATATTTTTAGGATTGTATTTATCCACATAAGGTGTAATATATTCTTTCGCTATCGTTTCTACTGCTCTCTGTATTCCAGCTGATACATCAAACTTTAAAGTTTCTTTTTTCTTTTCATCTACTTCACTTTCAATCAACTCTCTGTATTTTTTTGCTAAGTTCATATTAGAGGCAGAAGGTCCACCACCACCTAATTTCAAACTATCGTAAAACTCCTTCCAATATTTATCAGAATCTCCCATACATGCCATTGCCATTACCGTTCCTGCCTGATTTCCGTGTGGATAACCACCAGATAAACCAAATAAATCTCTTGTGAATATTTTATAAGGTGAACCCAATGTAATTTCGTACATATGTATTCGTTCTAAAGGTTTGATTTTGTTACCCTTACCCATCCAAAAAGTGAATGATGTTGGGAATGAGAATTCATCAGTTCCATCTCGTTCACTTGTAATATCTTCCCAATCAGTTTTATCTACTCCTGCACCATCAATGGTTATGATTAATGCCTCATCATGATTACTCGAAAAGAATGCATTTGCTGCATGAGATTGATGATGACTTATAATATAAAACTGACCATCATTTTTTTCAATTAAATCATTCATTTTTTTAGATGATTCAGGATTTGTGTTCATTGAACCTGCCTGTATCCTACCAGTTCTATTACCAGGATTTCCGTAACAAAAGTATTTATATTCATCAACATCTTCGACTATATTAAAGAACATTTCTAAACCATCACCATATGGTTCTTTCTCTCTTGTAAATCTCTCTAACTCCTCGTGTATTATAGGTACACCATCTTCTAAAACACAATATGAAACATCGTGTCCAGATTGAAATCCGACTATTTTCATTTGTTTGTATTCTCCCAATTTTCTAACCATTTTTCTTCTGTGTAATATTCACTAAATCTATATAATGCTTCTTTACTACACTCATCATAAAATTTTTCATCCGTTTTGAGTTTCTTTGCTATCTTTTGTGCTCCTTCCAAATCACCAACCTCTATTGTTGTGTTTGGAAATATTAATTCTTGTGTGTCCAATCCTTTGTATCCAATACATGGTATTCCATGAAATCCACAATTCATAGCGAATGTACCAGCTGCATGTGTTCTCATCAAATGTATTCCTATATTGTATTGGGATAAACTATTAATCCAATCTCTCCAACTCATGTATGGTAAATACTGAATATCTTCTATTTGATTTTCCAAATCTTGTTTCCTACCCATTGATGGTGCTACTATCGGGTCTCCTATCTCTCTTGCAACCATATAGGAATCAAATCCACCATACCAACTAACAAAATTACCACCAATAATTGTTACATCTCCCCACTCGTTTCTTGGGACTAATCCATCAGGTATCATCAAACTTCTCATCACCCTAACATCTTTACATCCTAATCCTTTGTAGTAATTTACATCTGAAGTATTATGACAATATACCCAATCTGCTTCAAGTAAACTATTATAATAATGAAATTGTTTATCGATTGTATAATCTTGAAAGTACCAATGTGGACCTTCTTGCATTACCGCAACATTTTTACACTTACTCCTTATCCAATCCCAATCAATCTTTTCAGGATTATTTTTAGGAATTATAACTATCCCTAAATCGAAATTTTCTAATCTCTCCTTTATGGATGGATTCAAATGACACATTGGGGCATCTAATGCCAAACACCAACCCACTTCTGTACGGGCATTTGGAAAGTCTCTTGGATATTTTTGATTATTACCCGTTTCTGAAAAGAATGCTACTTTCATCCGTAAAACTCCTCATATGTTCTTTTAATCCAATAACTTGCATCTCTATTCATATCATTTGGTGGTATCGCATTAAAATGAAATACATAACCACAATTTTCAAATATTAATTTATCATCGAACCACATTTGTGGATGAAGAAATAGTAGTTGTTTTGAATGTAAATCCTGTAAATTATATTCTATCGGTAAATAATTTAATTCTACATTCTGTTCTCTAATTAAAAAATTGATTAGTGTTTGGTCTGTACCAGCTCGAACTTGTTCTATAGCGTTTTGTATCTTATTTTGGTTTTCTAAATAATAATCTCTCACATATTCAAAAAACTCCTTGTGTTCTTTATTAACAATCTGAAATCCACAATTGAAATAATCCCACACTTTAAATGGAACTTCTCCATCAAATAATAATTTAGAGAATCCATCCATTGACCTTCTCGTCCACTCAAAACTACCATTATTTCTAACTACACTATACTTACCATTTGTCTCTGTAAAGAAATTAGGACAATCAGGATGAACTATTGTATCAGCATCAACTATTAAAATTTGGTCATAATCAATATTATTTGCCTCTAAAATATCAAACATATAATATCGTTGCCAAGTTATCTTCATTTGTTCTATGGGAAATAATAAATCTTCCCAAATCAATAACTCACAATCGTTCTTCTTAGCGAAATGACTCCAACTATCTATTGAGTATTTATAGGATTTATTTCTACCATCACCTAAATCTATATTAGGTATGAACACGACATTTTTAGACATCATTTATCCTCAAACCATCTCGTATCTCTCTCCACCCACCTTGTTTATAATGATGAACATAACATTTTCCAACCACTATGGAATGCCCAACTCTCGACTGAACTTCAACATCCTGTTTACCCCAAATAAATTCTTGTCCTGTGTTAAAAAAATTACCATCCTCATCAAAGTAATTCTTCTCAATAGACTCTCGTGTCATTGCCAAACAGAATCCATTTAGTTCATCTTCTGGTTTTCCTGAAATCTCCCACACATCATCAATTGGTTCATGAGATAATTGATAATTGTTATTTGGATTATTTGACATCGGGCCAAATATAGCATCGTCTCTAAGTTCGTGTGTTAATATAACATCTACAAAATCGTTTACAGATTCATTATAAATTTGGTCATCTGAAGTTATTATTACTACATCAAAATCTTCTTTAATTGCCTGTTTAATTCCTTCATTCCAAGTATAAGTACATCCACCCTTGTATTGGTCATCAACTCTTGTTATGGTCAAATTATCTGGTTGGTTTTCTACTTCAAATTTATGGTCGGATTGGTTGTCAAATGCAAAAACTTTAAATGGATATTCACACGAATCATATACAGAACCAATATAATTATTAAACAGCTCAAATCCATTAGGTCTATGTAATTTACTTTGATGTAATGCTACAACAAATGCTACTTTCTTATTTTTTATCATAAAACTTCTTTAGTTTAGTTAAATTCATACTCACATCCAATGGCATGGTATCGTGAAATTTTTCATTAGTGGGTACGATGTCATCCTTAGTTCTCTTACCCAATTCATACATAGTTTTTAATTCAGTTCCAACATTATAAATACCTTTTGCATCTCCTTCTATCAAATCAATATATATTTTTGAAACAATATCAATATAATCAAAGTTACCAATTTGACTTATCAATCCCTTTTCGAACATAAAAGGTCTTGGTTTGTGAGTTGACCTTATTATTAAGTAATCGTCTAATCTCAATTCTATGTATGGTTCTGATATTACCTTTGTATAACTATACCAATTTCCATTGTGTACAGGAACATCTGTTTCAGAGGCGTTTGTCTTTGATTGGGCATAAACATAATCGGTAGAAAACTGAATTAGCTTCGTGTCTGTTCCATCAAGATAATCCACTAAATCAACTACACCCTTATAATTTGTATTCCAATTTTCATCTTTCCATTTGTCATAAGTATTAGTACATGCTATACAATTAATTATCTCATCATAACCAAACATATAGCCTTGATATGTTTTAATATCCTTAAAATCAATACCATCTTTCTTTCTACTAATATAATCCCAACCAGTTTGTTTGACTAATTCAGTTCCTAAACTACCATCACCTAATATGAGTCTACTTTTCATATTCTTCCTCTATAAATTTATTAACCCAATAAACTACATAATCTATATCTTCGTCTGTCATTCCATTGTGACAAGGTAAACTTATTAACTTCACCCACTCTTGTTCTGCAACTCGTAATCTTTTGGTATCATCCTTTAATAAATTATACAGATGTAAAGGTTTAAAATGAACTGATGTATGTATCTTCTTATCTGCCAAGTAATTAATTAAGTCATCTCTACACACTTTTCTACTATATCCACTTCCATCAGGTGCCATATTTTCAAACTTCATAGGTAATCTAGCACAATAGTACTGAACCGTATCAGAATATGCTGGTCTTTCGATTATTGGATGTAACTCATCATTATATCTTTTTTGTATATGTCTACGAGTATCCAAGAATTGAGGTAGTTTTTTCATCTGAGATAAACCGAGAGCTGCTATAATATCAATCATATAGTATTTATACCCAAGTTTATCT
>Ga0209645_1000242_pt1 | contig 29500 bp, 26 predicted proteins | sample ETNvirenome_6_30_FD_184070 | JGI IMG/M metagenome (GOLD analysis project Ga0209645, IMG submission 184070) | Marine viral communities from the Pacific Ocean - ETNP_6_30 (SPAdes) (version 2) | ecosystem: Environmental > Aquatic > Marine > Oceanic | place: Pacific Ocean | collected 2013-06-19
TGTAATAGTGTTGGAATTTTTTTCCAGAGGATGCCAACGGATCCATCTCACCTGCGCCGATCTTACCAAGATTTCCCTTTCCAACCCTGAACCCAAAGCCTGTTGGTTTTGTAGCAGAGGATGAAACAGTATAGTCAAATGATATTCTTTCTGATACATCTGGGTTTAGGTTTATAGCTCTTGCTACAAGGCTCAACATATCATCAAGAAAACTTCGGAATGGGTATGACCTAAGTTTATTGGAAACAACACGATTATAGAAATATTGACCGAAAGTATCCATTGTAACCGGAAGGTCATACAACGAATACGTGAATCCCGACTTATTCTTAACATTACCTAGTATAACACTTATGTCGTCTCTAAGATCAGCGTTTTTCATCGCCGCTTTTAAAATATCTCCAAACCTCATATAATAAACAAGAACAGATGAATTGTCTTCTGAAGAGTAATCACCGTCTGGTCGATATGCTTGGCGGAAGTTCCAGGCTTCTTCGTAGAGTTTAGATCGTGCTGTTCCAGCAGGTGCTTTAAACGCCTCACGCCGATCATCTACAGCCTTATTTACTTGTTTATCTCTTTCTCTCTCAGTAATTTTCTCTGAGTCAAATATGATTTTTACCTTTCGCTTGGGTTTTTCTTCTATTTTTACACGAGCCTTAAAGACTGTCAAATCACTTATCAAGGTGCGCAAAAACTGAGAGTAGACATCTCTAAGCCTCAAATCCAAGGCCCTCTCGTAAAGAAGAACTATATACTCCCCTCGGCGTTTGATGGCTGATATTTCTTTTCCTTCCGGATCTTTCTTTTCAAGATTAGCAATCTTTAATTCTGTCAGAACAAGGTCCTGAGCGGCCTTTAATCCCGCCAGTGTTACACGAAGAGTTGGTTCGCCTTGGTTATTTACACCTGATGAAACAGAATTCAAGTACGGGTCCTTAACAGAAGCGACACCTGGCGATGCGGTTGACCTCTCCACTTCACTACTTTCCTGTCCATCCGCCCTAGTATCTATAACTTTGCCCTCTAAATTCCGGAAACCAGCGATGGATGTATCTGTGACTTTCTCCAATATCCCTTTCAAGTTTCCAGTGTAGTTGTTTGACCCAAGAATATCAGATCCAGGCGTAGCAAGATAATTATCGCTTGAACCTAAGTATTTCAGAGATAGAGTAGTCGGACCTTCTTGCTGAAAGTCTACATTATAGTCATAGAGATTTAAAAATATTGCTCTTGACGTTGCCTCAACTCCCCTTACAAAAGTTTTATACTTTTCTGGTTCGGCAAAACTATCCATTAACATTTGGCGGTTGCCTTTTGGTATGGACCACCCAACAACAACTTTTAGTTGGCGAAATTCTTTCTTGTTTGCTGCCCTGACTTCCTTAAACCCATCACTTATCTTGCCCAATTCTTGATTTCCTAGGCTTAATATTTTTCTATAGTTTGTTTTTTTATCTCTTAATTTTTTAAGGGCAGAATCGGTTATTTGAGTTTTGGTTTTAGATCCCTTAGCAGTCTCTTTCTTACGAGCATCTTTAGATTTCTCATCAATATCTTTAGCTAAATCTGCGGCTGCTCCGGTCGGAAATAAAAATTGCAGATAATTGATATTAGCCAGTTCTGCCAATGTTCCAAAATATAGCTGTAATTCAGCCTCGATAATATAATCACCTTCGTGCTTGTTGTTATAGTTCCAGGTAAATGACTTTATGCCTGCGTCAGAACCTCGCTGTGATCGAGGTGATAGAAATTCATTTATTGACCCTCCTGATCGCAAGTCGGCTATCTTTTTAGCATATTCTCCTGTTGTGTGATCGCTAAAGTAAATCTCCTCTTCATTCCCAGCTTGATCGACCATAAAAAATCGTAACAAAGGCTGGAGGTGTGCCAACTGAGCGGGTGTTGCGTGAACAAAACCGCCAAAGATTGGCGATGCGTTCGTTGATGGCTCTCCTCTCCGGGCAATAATATTACTAAAAACTCCAGCAGGAACATCACCCGCTAGTTTATGAATGTTTATCTCTGTTTTCGGGTCTTTATTACTAAAATAATTAGAGAATTGATCAATCTCGTTAATAAAAAACGATTGTATGTTTTCCACATACCTTTTAATTGTTTGATTAGGTTGAGCTTTTTCTTTGGCCTTTTTAAGTTTGTTTTCCCGTGTTCGGCGTAAGCGATCAACCTCTTCTTTTGTAATTTCAAGCGCTTCAGGCGGGTCACCTGTTATTACATAGAATTTATTTTTGTTGCCCTCAGAAACATATATATTGTCAAAGACTTGCTTTTTGTTTGCTAATGCTACAGCGCTAGCCCGAATAAACTCCCTGTCCTTAAAAAGCTTTTCTCCAAATTCTCCTGCTTCTTTGGCGGTATCAGCTACATAGTATTCATTTCCGGACTGGAAGAGGGTCTTGCCGGCGTCGTTGGCTTCTTTAGATGCCTTGTAAAACTGCGCTCCGGTTAGAGGTCCTAACTTTTTGACTGCCATTTTAAATTCCTTACTTTATGTAGCCCAAAACTTCATCCAAAGGCAGCGGCACATAGTATTGATCACCTATCTTAAATTCTGCTTCGGACGCTTTTTTATTATACCAGGCTATAACCCACCAATACTCAGGCTCTCCATAATATTTTGTGGCGATGTTGTAAAGTTTATCTGTTGCACCCCAAACCAATAGAACATTGTTCAAACTGTTTATCTCACTAGGAGTTGGATAAGCTATCATTGGAGAATCATATTGAGAAATCTCTTGGACATCACGATTTTTAAAAAAAACATTTTTATAGTTTTTATCGTTGTTTAAAAATACTTCTCTTCTACTGTATCTTGAGTATGGCATTACTTGTTCCCTTTGTTTAGTGCAAGCGCCGCCAGAGCCTTGTCTATCGACTCAGGATCGCCGACTTCCTGTCCAGTGATAAGAGCAGTTGATCTAAGTTCCGGTGCCAGAAGCCCGACAGAGAGCGCTGGATCTCGGACATTTGGGTCATCCACCCCGTAAGGATAGCTTTGGTTTGTGACTTTCTCATCTCGAAAACTAAAGCTTTTGCCTGTGGAATCTGCTCTCTTAAACCCAAGAGCGTGTTCGTGCAAAACATTAAATTCAGTATTTAACCTAAACGTCTTAGGGTAATACTCAAAATCAACATCCGCTATACCGGCCTTTAGGATACCCTTTGGCTGATTGTGAAACATTCCAAATTCAAGGGCTGGGTCGAAGGTGAATCCATTCATATACCCCAATAAACCGCCGCCTGTAGCAGCGTTTCTTATTAAGTTACCGAACTGTATTCGCATCAATGGAGCCTGATTGATAGCGGTTGCGCCGCCAGACTCCTCATCGTACAGAGGGTATAAAAAACTCATAAGCTTGTTTAACTTGACCATATTCGATTTAGCGTCAATATAAGATTCAGCGGGGACATTCCAAGCAAGAGAGAGTGCTCTCCTTGTGTTAATAAACGTTGCGATGGGGTCCATACGACCATAAACATCTTCAGCATTCCAGTGTGATGTGTAGGCATCACTGAACATTTCTAAGTATGCCGGAAAAAACACATCCTCACCAGTTGGGACATGGGTTATGATTAACATTTGAAATTCATCTGTAAAAGACATTTTATTTTCCCTACCTTGGTGTCACTGGGTTAAGTTTTATGTTCATTGCTTTCTCTACAATTGGTGAGAATTCTCTTCCATCAACAACCATTCTAATTGGAAGGGTCATCTCTTTAACTTCTATTGTACGGTCAGTTTCTGACTGGCTCTTTTGAGCCTGGGTTCTTTTCATATCGTTGACTGCCGAACTTTTGCCAGGATCTTTTTTAGGATCTCCCATTATTGAGGTCGCCAACATACCACCGCCGAACTGACCAAGTACACCTCCGATAATACCGCCAATGGCGGTACCTATAACAGGAACAACGCTACCAATTGCAGCACCAGCAGCAGCACCAGCCAAGCCACCCGTAATTCCTGCTCCACCTCTAGCGACGGCACGTCCGGCATCGCCGGTTTGTTGATATTCATATAGTCCTTGACCTATTCCACCAATAGCTTGACCAACCAGAGGAATAGCACTCAGAGTACTCAGCGCAGCGCCGCCAGCAGTCGCCAAACCTGTGCCCGCAGCGAGCATTCCTGTACCCGATGCAGCGCCCGTTGCCAAGCCCTTGCTTAAAGCCATTCCACCTCTAGCAAGTATCTTTCCCGCCGCTCCAACACCAAGTGCAACCAACACTTTGGGACCCCAATCCGCAAAATTTTGGGTTAAATGTAATACTTTTTGTATGAGATCCTTAAATAAGGGGGCGAGTTCTTGTCCGAGGGCTTCAATTGCTCTTGTTGTTTGCTCTTGAAATGTCACTACGTCAGTTAAAGTTTTTTCTTTTGCCTTTTGCTTTTGAAACTGGCTAATGTCCATCCCTTCGCCAAGGGCTTTTGCTGCTGTTTCTTCATCTACCCCTAGGATAGAAGCGATCATCTGTTTCTGGCGGCGACCCATCGCTTGAAAGTTCTTCCCTTGTAATTGAAATTCCTTTCTGAGAATATCAAGACGATCTTCTGTGCTTGCCTTCATTATTTCAACAGAATTTAACTGCAATCCTAACTGAGCGTTTAACCTTCCTGCAACATTGGCTGCACTCTCAAATGTATCAAACAATTCTGTGAGGTCAAAAGCCTGTTTTACAGTAAGTCCCAACTCTCTAGCCTGGATGTTTAGTTTACGGAAGACTTTTAGCCCATTATTTCCAAATCTAGCAAGTGTTGGACCTATTTCGTTCAGGTCTTGTATAACTGACTGAAGTGGGCGACCGACTTCATCTGACATATCTTCAAGGCTTGCTGCCGCCGAAGCCGCAGCCTCGCCTGTCATCCCAAAGCCAAAGTTGATCCTGTCGAGTACAGGTGCAAAATCACTGGTCTCAACACCCAGTCTCTTAAACCGGGCGGCAACATTCTGAAGGACTCGTTGTTGTTTCTCGCCTACAAGATTAAAGCGAGTCATCCCAACGCTTAATCCGGATATTATTTCTTTGCCCTCAGTGAGACTGATTGACAAAGCCTTGTTTGCTCTTGTTATGTCCTGTAGATTGTCTCTAAAGTCTGTTACCCTACCAGTAGATCGGGCCAGTCCAACCTCTAAATCTTGTAGCCTGTGAGCAACACTGATTATATTGTTAACAAAGCCGTCTAAAGTAAAGGTGCTGCCCAAGGTAGAACTGGTTAATTTATCAATGCTTCCCCTAACTTTGGAAAAGCCCCTCTCAATACCTGCTAAAACTTTTTCAGATTTTTCAATCTTTTCTATATACTCATCTAGAGCCTTTTGTGCTCTTTTGAGTTCTTCTTGTTGGTTTGCGAGTGCCTCCGTCAAGTTTACCACTTCTTTAGCTTGGTCCGAAAGTTGTTGCGCTAACTCCGAATGCTTTTGACGCAATTCCTCAACATTGTCTGCTCCCGCTTCGATCGCAGCATCAAGCTTTTTTCTAATAGCCAGAAGTTCCGCAACCTTTTTCGACTCATCACCTATTAGATCAAGAAGAAGCTGCCTAGATTCAATAGCTGCTTCAGTTTGTTCTCTTAACTCTTTAGTTCGCTTTGCTATTTCTTGTATGTCATCAGCCATCTATAACCCTCAGTTACGAATAGGCCAGTTAATACCAGCTTCCCTTTCAAACCTCTTAATAGCAATATCAAGCTTTGATTTTTGTTTGTAAGTCATAGGATCATCAAGACCATACTTCTTGATGTAGTCCATATATCTTTTTTCGTTAACGAGGGTGTCTGTGAATCTCTCTACTTCTATTTTGTTCCCTCGAACACGAACTGGGATTCTGCGACCCTTGTACATTTTAGACAAGAGATACTGAATCCAGGCAGCAAACACATTCAAGATGTTCTCATTGAGTAGCTGCTCTTCTCGGAGAGCAGTCAAATCTAGAACCTCATTTTCAAAATCGATCTTCATATAAGTAAACCTCGCACGCATGCCTAATAAATAGTTATCATTTGTATTTATCACGTTTTATAGTTATATGAAGCACCTCTTGAGGTAGTTACGGAATTACCGTTTGCAGCAGCAGATTCATCTTGTTTTTGCTTAACTAATCTTTCAAGCATCCAGTTTCGAATACTCACAGGAAGATTATAAGCCTCAAAGAAGCTCCAGGACCCATAGTACTTTAAGTTAAAAAGCTGCTCGTATACGTTTTCTATGTAGTTGTCACTTAGGCCAAAAAAAGTCCACGCCGAGCGGGACCTCCATTTCCGCCTCATGTCCACACTGAGTACAGCTAAAGTCTTGTGATAAATCTATGTTGGGAACCACCTTGTTATAAATTGTTCTTAAGTGGCGAGCATCCCTAGCCGGCATAGCGTGTATGAAAGTCTCAACAGTAAACAAGTTATCATCTCCATTAACAGACACGATAAAAGACCTAAACGCATCCGTAGTAGTGCTTGAATCCATTTTTCGCTTAACTTTTCTATCCATTTCTTTTGCAAGTTTTGTTTCATCAGCACCTGTTAGAAAACGACATCCAAGCCTTACATTACTCATAGGAAGATCTATAATAGCCACACCATTTTCAATAATAATGCCCATTTCTTCAGCATTTTTAGCATAATTGTTAAATGGTGGCTCTGATATGTCAAATGTGTACTCTGTTTGTGTCAGACAAGCTGGGCACGTAACAGAGGTAGAATATTCTGGTCCATAACCAGTTCTTCGAGCGGCGACTAAAAGTGCATTCTTGTCACCAACTAGCAAGGAGTTTACATCTATGCTTTTGTCTATCAAGATATTTTGAAGCATCCTATCAAGAGCCACGCCTTCTTTCAGGAGAGATCTAGAAGTAAGAATATCTTCTTCTTTTGCCGTCATAAAACGTATCTCAACAGTTTTTTGATTATGTAGAGGATGTTCTGGGTGGTAGAACACCCCTTCGCTTGGTAATTCAACAAATTCTGTTGGAACTGACCAGCTAAATGTTGGTGCGTTGTTTCCTGTTGGCACACCAAGACCAACTGCTGCTGTGGTAGCAGCAGGAGTTTCGGTCTGGGATGGACCTGTATCTAAGCCAAGACGGTCTTGATTTCTACTCATAAAATGTAACCTTTCTTTTTAATTGTAACTTGTTAATTTTTAGATGTTAAATCTTATTAACCACCTGAGCCTCATCAGTTCCTATTCTTAGTAGATGCTGGAGGAAGATTAGAAACCCCGCTTTTCTGTAATTCAGCCCAATCATAGGTGATCTCGCAAGAAACCTCTACCATATCATCAGAATCATAAGACAAGGTGCCACCAAAATCAATATTGGTAATAATTGGATTGACCAATTCCCAGCGCTCAATTACAAACCCATCACCATCAATCTGCTTAAGAACAACGGAGCCAATAGCATCTTTAAACGCTCTTTTGCTCAAGCTGATTTTAGAGATGTCTGCGGTGTCTGGGTACTTGTACCCTGATTTACCAAGAATATCAAGGAAAGCATAAGACAAGTCAGGTTGCACAGGATCAACCAAAGTTACAGTAATTGGATTCCAAGTAACACGTCCTGGAAAGTTAAAAACGTGATCAATATACTGGTGCTGAATCGTGCTTATAGCAGCAACTGGCTTAGTAGCCGTTTTCACAGCCCAGACGGGGATATCCCCTTTATTGTTACCGTTTCTAGAAGTAAAACTTAACTCAAACCGAAATTGACGTTTTGGTTCTGCGTTTGCTTGACCCCAAAATAGACTTGCCATTGTTTATTTAGCTCCTCGTAATAAATAGTTACTCAGTGGATTAATCCTCAAAAGATGCCCCACTGTTTGTAATTATGAAGTCGATTGCGAAAAACTCTACAGCACGGGTGGGCTTCACGTACAACTTAGCATAAATAATGTTGCGATCGATAAGATCTGGTGTTGTTGTTGATTCATCCAAAATTAGTCGGAAGTCATCAATACCGAACTGAGCCTTGACATCACGAAGGATTGGATCAGCTTGTCCCAAAAAGCGGTCCCAAGTGGCCTGGGCGTTAGGCGCAAAGAGAAGCCTTGAGGCGATGAAAGAAATCTCACGCTTCAAGAAGATCATCAAGCGACGAACATTAATTCGGTCAAGAGCACTTGCTGTTTGCTGTAGAGTCTTTTGACCGAATATCACAATGCCCTCGGCTGGGAACTTAGCGATTGGGTTAATGTTGTTTTCGTAGAGATCATCACGATCGTCAGATGTTAGTCTCTGTGAAACATCCAGTACAGGAACACCAGCAGCACCTTCACTCAGACCACCACGGGTGAATCCAGCAGGGGCGAACCAAGGAGCCTGGAGTCTGTCAGTATTAGACAAGACGCCGAGGGCAGCGACCGATGGTGGTGCCCAGAGTCTCTGGTTGGATTCAGTGTCCAAGATGCTTACCCAAGGGTAGTACGTTGCACCATAACTGTTGTTAAGGCTTCGACCCTGGATATTGGTAACTGCGGCAGTTACTGTGCTGGTAGCATTTCGAGTCTGATAGTTGCCTAGTGCTTCAGTGTCTGGCACATAAGCGTTAGGAATATCAATGATTGCTAGTGCATCACCACGCTCTTCTGCTGTATCAAGAAGATCGTCTGTTACTACCTTCTCAGTAATTCCAGGAATCGTAATTGCATTCATAGAAACATCATCTGGATCTGAGACAATATTAATTGCCTTTTTCAGAGAATATATTTCATATGATGTGGTTTCTGTCTTATCGCTCATTCCAGAATTTCGGAATGGCTCACGCTCAGTAATGTCTAGACCATCAAAGCCGCCGAATAGCGTAGTGGTGAATCTATCAATTCCCAACCCGAGAGGGGTGGTATAGTTATTTGTTCCTGCTGCACTAAGACTTACACCTGTGGAGCGATAATTGTTAGCATAATTATAGCCAGCGGCTAAGGAGCCGGAAACGTTATCAAGCGAGAACACCCAGGGAATAACAATAGCTGAAGATCCTGAATTAGTAGCAGTGACGCCCTCAATATCCAACGTTGGGTCGGCTGGGTTCGTGTTGTCTGAAGCGTCAAAAGATCTTGCTCTTAGCATATCAGTTATCTCTGGATTAAAGAATGTATCGCTACGTGAGCGACCTGTCCAGGCACCCCAGAAAGTACTCTTTGTATTTTTTGGAGATCCATTAGTGCTACTTAAACGCAACGGAACTCCTGGGAACCTGATCGACCCAGTAAAGTGGTTACTAGCTGTCCTACCAAGGATACTTGTATCTAGAATACCAGCACCTGTATTGCCAGCATAACCCGCCGTTCCATAAGATGCAGAGTTAGCTCCATCAAGCATTGTATCTACGTTGCCCCTGAGAGACATGTCTGTAAGTGTGCCAAAATTTTGGAAGCCAGCCGAACCACTAGTTAACGTAACATCACGGTACTTGGTAGGTCCGAAGACACCAAATGGCAACCATCGTGTTTCGCCAGAACCAGCAGCGACATCATCGCTCATTACGACTCGAATGTAGTTCGATTGGTTTTCAAATTCACCATAATCTATATTACGTTGCTCTGTGGCACTATAGACGCAGTACTTATCACCAATTCTTTTTGCAATATAATTCTCAGAGGCTGGATTGAGGTTTAACTCATCATAGCGTTCAAGAATAACTTGTCTATTATCTGTGTCGTTAAGGGCACGAACCAAGACTGAAAAGGAGCCGTAGGATTGGAAATCTCCTGTAGGTGCTTTAATATTTGAAATAGAGATCTTAACCTCTTTTTGTGCCCACTCGCCAGCAGTAAGTGCTTCCAAACGGAATAGTCTTTGTTGGGTGTGTGCGGTGTAGTCAGCGTGGTTATCTGATAAATCTTGGGAGATGAACCAACCTGTTGTTCCCTTTGTTGCAGCAGCACGCCAGTTATTTTGCTGACTTGTGTTAGTGCCATTAATAGCCATTGGTAGAATGGCAGCTTGGTATTTGGTGGTATCGCCGCCAGATATCAAGCCAAGGTTTGTAGTGGTTGCATTCTGAGACGAGTATTCGAAAGACTCCCCGAGCCAGTAAAAACCACCCTGATAGTATGTTCGAGTGGCGGCCTCTGTAATAGCGCTGTTTGTGATCGTTGGGTTGGTATTTAATACAGTGCGAATAAAGTTTGGACTATTTGGATCCAAGCTCAACTTTAATGTACTACTTGAACTTCCAGTGATAAAAGTTAGCTGAAAGTCATCATTAGTTGCGACTTCTACAAGGGTACAACCAACATCAGCCACGCCATTATTCAGAAGAACTCGCCCGTTAGTATAAAACTGAGCAGCAATTGCTCCTGTTACGGCAGCGCTAGAATGTGCATTTTGCGATGCGGAAGGGAAAACCACTAGGGCGTAAACGCCGCCGTTGGCAACAGTGCCAGCAGCATTGACTTCCCAACCTGCTTTACCACCGTTAGCGTCAGTAGCGCCAGAAGACTGGTCACCAAGAACTCGCACAAAAGTCAACGGAGAGTTATTTCGGAGCCAAGCCTTAGCAGCAAAGGGTGCGTAGGTAGGAGCAGTTAAGTTGCCCTCACGCCAAATATCGCCACCTTCGTTTCCAGGAACAGGATTACCAAAAGTCTGAACAAATTCAGAATAGGAATTCACCGAAATAGCTTTATTAGCTGGTCCCTTGCGGGAACGACCAATTACTACTGGTCCAACCTCTGTTGGGGTGGCTGGGAGTTGTGATTGATCTATCTCATCAACAAATACTCCTGGTGAAATAAACTTAAACTTTTTAGTGGAGTTATTAGCCATCGAAATGTATTCTCCTCGGTCTTAATCGTATAGTAAGGTATCTAGCAATTTACACTAAATACCAATAATAAATAGTAGGGCGGTATTCGAAACGCCGGGTTCATTATCTTCTGTATTTATCTTTTCTGCCCGCATGGAACTCAGGCTCGTCGCCAAGCACAGTTCTTTCACGGCCAATTGTAACCTCAGCAGCCGATTCTCGAACAACAACAGCAGGTACATCTTCGTTCTTGTCGGCTCCTAAAATATATCCTAAAACAGTGATTGTTGTGGTAGATTTAAATATGCGTTCATCAGTCCCTAGTCCCGAGTTGTTCCCCTCGTTAGTAAAGGTCTCATCGCCAAAAGCCTCATAAACATTACCTTCGTGCTGTATCTTGAAAGCTACAGGGGTCGAGAATCTTCCCATAAAGGCTGAAATTATTTCATTCATCTGCTGTTGGAATTCAGCAATCATCTTAACTTCGTAGGTGACCTCAACGTATGTTGGCATTGGAACATACAAAGTATCGTAAACTACCCTTTCATTGTCAAAAGGAAACGTGTCTTGTTTGAATGTTTTTTCTGCCGTAGCATTGGCACGCAGTCTTGACTTGTCTTGGTTCACCCTGCGAGCGATAGGAATTGCTCCACCTTTTTTATAAAACCCAAAATAAGGAGGAATATACACACCGTACTTGCCCTTGTTGGCAGGATTGTTAATCATTTGTCCTCTAACAATAGATATAAGAGGATACTCCAGGGTCCTGCCATTTTTTCTTAGTTCAGGGTCATCTTTGATCGAAAACGCTCTTTCAGGCGAAGCAAACAAAACAGGAACTTTCTTGAAGCCCTCATTTGTGTTGCAAAACACATTTACATCGTCGTTTACATAGTTAAAAAGCGCACGGTCGATGTCCTCTATAGTAGAGGGGCGGAAACCGTATCTTGCGTCCAATTCTTGATTTAACTCGGTCCTCTTAGGCATAATTCAGTTTCCTATATTCTTTTTCCAGGATTAAACAAACCTTTTCTAGCCTGACGGCAAGTTGCCTGGACAGCCATAGCTTGACCATCTGCAAAATCTGCATCTTGACCAAAAAGATATCGAGAATCTTCAAACACATCTACTATCTCAAAATACTGTGCATCATATTGAACAAAATCACCAGGTCGCACAAACAAGTTTTGGTCCTCTACAAGCCTTCTTTTATGAAAGTTTACGGTAATACTAAAAAGACTGTCAAATCCAAACTCTGTTTGAGTTCGTTCAGATCCCTCGTATGTTACAAGTGAATAAACTCTGATTGGAGGTAGAAAAGTTTTTTCTATTGCCTCTCCATAAAGATCGTTGTAGTTTGTTGTTTTTATATCAAGTGGAAAATATAAAACTTGTTGCCCGACAACATGCTCAATGACCTCATCATTAATCTGTTTTACAAAATCTCTCTCTGCCTTCCCTACGAACAAGGGAGGTGGCGGATTAGTAGGCTGTGTCCATCTGTTCTGAGACATCTACTTAACCCACATAGATGCCCATTGGGATTTTCCCAACGACTTCTTGAAGGTTGTTCATCATTTGAGCATCTCCCTCTGCCAATGCACCGTAAGCCATCTCATCAAGAACTGTCTTAAGTTCGTCTCTCAAAGCGTTTTGCTCATCTTTTGCCTCAGAAACCAAAGCTGGTCCGTTGAGCGTCACTTCGTTTCCTGGGATTGGAATGGAGGCGAGTTTAGATCTGACCTGCCCCAGAGTTTCTTTTGCAAGAGACAGGGCAAAGCGGCGAATCCATTGCTTACCAATACTGTTAATAAATTTGTAAGGAACATTAGGAAATGGAAGCGTGTTCATATTGCTTACACCATCCGCTCCATATTTTCTTGTTGGATCTTCCTGAAATGCATCCTCTGCCACTCTAAATTCTACCCAGAACTTTGCGGGGTTAATCGCAGAAGGAGTTGGAAAAATTCTTAGTTTATTATTATTGATCCGAAATGAGTAGTGAGAAGCTCTAACATTTAAATCTTCTTCAAAAGCATAAGCCTGTAAAACATTTTGCCAGGCTGGGACTAGCTGAAATTGGCTATCGTCAGCATACATCCCATATGTAGATAGATTACCTACTGCGCCGATTGCATAGCCCCCAAAAAAGTTCCACATTGACTGTGGAGTTTTATAGAATACCCTTTGAATGGTGATAGCGTTCTGACCCACACTATTAGTAAATGGGGTTCCTGCCACTAGGGACGCACTATAAATAATATCTTGCAAATCATAATCCTGTTGGTTTTGAATTGCGTCAAACGATGCAGAATATATTGTTTGAGAGGCTCCAACTCCAGCGTGGAGGCTTACACCTCGACCAACGTGAGTAGCATACCCAAGTTGAAAACGGGGGAACTTAAGGTTTGGTTTGGTGGTTATCCCTCCTGAGCCTGAATATTCAGTAAACTCGCCGTCCTCATCAAAAGAGCCTGTTGTGTTACCAAGCATATCCGATAAAACATTTTTAGCCTGATGAGTGTTTACTAGGTACGAGTATTCTAAGCACGCTTCTTCATAAGCATTATACACAATAGCGGGGGTTATTTCAAGGTCTAAAACTCTTCCACCAAGCTTGTTGTAGGTATAGGCTACTTGATCAACAGCACCACTTATAAAAGCTGACGTATTGTAGATTCCGTATGATAGAGAACTTATAACATCGGTTAAGGTTCCTGTTGCTGGTAATACAACAGCACTTACTGTACTTACTGGTTGAAGGTTTGTAGGCATTATTGGTCCTCGCTTATTGTATAAATAGTTTTAGTCTTCCCTATTTTATCCTCAAATAAGAAAACCCCGCCTCAAGGACGGGGTTCTCCTAGTTTTTATTCAACTCAATAGAGTGAATTAGTAACCAGCTACGTCAGCAACCAAGTCTGTACAGATCACAAGTCCATACATATCTGGTCTAACCATCTTCTTGGCGTAACGGGTCATTACTCCCTTGCGTGGTACAAAATCTTCCGTACCAAAGATGGTGGGTGTGACTTGCAGTGGGACATAAGGGGCATAAACATACCCGCTCTCAAGGAAGCTAGTTCCTTTTCGTCCAACCAAAAGAAGGTTCCTTGTGAAGTAAGGATCGACATAGATATCCATCTTGCGACTAATTGAACCAACTTGATTAACACCCCAAGAACCGCCAGTTACGTCATCTACAGCAGCAGATGCTCTAAAACCAGCAGTAAATTCGAGAATGTTAGCCACTTCGGGAGAGCAGACAAGGAAGTTAGCTCCGCCTCGCAACGTTTTACGATGAATGCGAGCACTTACTTCATTAACTGTCTCAAGGAGTGTTTCATACCACTCAGAAACTGTACCTGTAAAATCAGGATATGTAGTGCCATTGATAACAGCACCAGTTTCACGGTTTAAAAACTTGCCTGGGCTGCGAGACCAGAACAATGTTCCGGCTGTAGCGCCTTTGACAAGATCTTCAAGAATTTCCTGATCAATCTCAAGGGCAACCTGCTCAGACAAGATACTTGTTAACTCGACTTCGGCATCAAGGTTATGATAAGCATTCAAATCTTGAGCCAACTCAGGAGACCATTTTGCTTTGAGCTTCTTAGTGATAGCTGTAACGGCAACAGAGTCTACCTTGATATCAATCTCTGGAATATTAACGTTTGCTTCAAGCCCCCAGGTGGCGGTGCCTTTGACAGAACCAAGAGCATCACCACTTGCGAAGCCATCAACCATTGGATAGAAAACTTTACTAATCCCAGCGAGGTGACCACTAAACTCATCTATAGTACCACTACCAGCAGTCTGGACAAAAACCATCTGCAAACGTGAGGTGCTAGATCCTGAGAAATTAGTTAATCGACGGACGTGATATGCGACACCGCCTGATGCATATGTGAAGACACCAGGTGCGCCTGCTCCTCTCTGTGCTGTCATTGCTACCAGATCATCCAAGTTAAGGTCGCTTGGAACATTATGTCTAGCAATAGCATAAAAGCTTGTACCAGAAACAAATGTTGGATCAGACTGCAAAACGTCAAACAAATAGCCGCCTGGACTTGTGGCAACATCGCCATAAGTTCCTGAGACTTCAAGAGTAAGACCATCTGTAGTAGAGGATGTTGGACTAGAGAAACCGTTGTTCAATGTGTAAGCAGAAAGCTGACCATTGTTATTTGCTAGATCGACGCCGCCAGTGATCTGAGATGCGACACGACCGCCGCCATATACCGAAGTGTCGGGAGCCTGAGCAAGACGGGCAGCAGCGCCGCCAGTTGCACTCATACCAGCGTCACCAGAAAAGGTGAAATCTAGAAAGAAGATGAGACCGCTTGGCAAAGACATTGGCTGAACAGATACAAGATCTTGTGCCAACAATTGACCAAAAACACGACGAACAATTGGAAATGCTACGGCTGAAAAGCCTTGCACATCACCAGCGGCCATTGTGCTGGATTCTTTAAGAAGTTGAGCGGCTTGGTTTTCCAATAAACGAGCCATGTTGGAACGATTAATATCGTCCATTCCTTCTAAAAGTCCTGTCTTTTCCCACTTCTCTAATAGAGCCTCACTTTCGTTAGCAAGAGAGCGTTGTCTAATGCCTTCTGTGAGAGTGTTTATAATAGACATTTTTTTATTCCTTTTAAATTATATGAAAAAAGGGGAGCCCAACATTAAGCCAGGCTCCCCCACTGATTTTCATCAGCTAGTCATTAGTAACCAGCTACGTCAGCAACCAAGTCTGTGCAGACAACAAGTCCGTACATATCGGGACGAACCATCTTCTTGGCGTAGCGAGTCATGACTCCCTTACGAGGCACAAAGTCCTCGGTACCAAAGATGGTAGGTGTGACTTGCAGCGGGACGTAAGGAGCATAAACATATCCGCTTTCGAGGAAGCTAGTGCCCTTGCGACCAACCAACAAGAGGTTGCGTGTGAAGTAAGGATCGACATAAATGTCCATCTTACGGCTGATAGAACCAACTTGCTTAACACCCCAAGAACCACCAGTTACGTCATCGACGGCGGCAGCAGCACGGAAACCGGCTGTGAACTCAAGAATGTTAGCAACTTCTGGAGAGCAAACGAGGAAGTTTGCACCGCCACGCAATGTCTTGCGATGGATACGTGCGCTTACTTCGTTAACTGTTTCGAGAAGTGTTTCGTACCATTCAGAAACGGTACCTGTGAAGTCTGGGTATGTAACGCCATTAATAACGCCACCAGTTTCACGGTTCAAGAACTTACCTGGGCTACGTGACCAGAACAATGTTCCAGCAGTTGCACCCTTAACAAGGTCTTCGAGGATCTCTTGATCAATTTCAAGAGCAACTTGCTCAGAAAGAATGCTTGTCAACTCAACTTCGGCGTCGAGGTTGTGGTAAGCATTCAGATCTTGTGCTAGTTCTGGAGACCACTTAGCCTTAAGCTTCTTAGTGATAGCTGTAACGGCAATAGAATCAACTTTGATGTCGATTTCTGGGATGTTAGGATTAGCCTCAAGCCCCCAACCTTGGTTGGTGGTATTTGCACCAACAACAGACCCTAGAGCACTACCATTGGTAAATTCATCAACGAGAGGGAATGTTACCTTTGGAGAACCGACAGTCAAGGCGATTCTAGCTTCGTCAGCATCCTGGCTACTATTAGCAACCAATCTAAGTATAGATTGACTAGAGCCAGAGAATGTTGTCAAGCGGCGAACCTGGAAAGCGTTGGAGGCAAGAACACCACCAGCACCAGAACCAGAAAGAACGCAAATGGCTACCAGATCATCTTCATTAAGACCGGCTGGCTTAGCGAATCTTGCAACAGTGTAGAAAGTTGTCCCAGAAACGAAAGATGGGTCGGATCGAAGAACATCATAAAGCAATCCACCAGGACTGGTCTTAACATCACCGTATGTACCGGAGTGCTCGACAGTATAAGTGGTAGCAATAGAAGCTGTTGGACTAGAAAAACCGTTGTTCAATGTGTAAGCAGAAAGCTGACCATTGTTACGAGCCAAGTCAACACCACCAGTGATCTGAGAGGCAACACGACCGCCGCCATAAACAGATGTACCACCAACCTGAGCCAAGCGAGTGTTGTTTAACATCGCTGCATCACCAGAGAAGGTGAAGTCTAGGAAGAAAATGAGTCCCGATGGGAGGCTCATTGGTTGAACAGACACGAGGTCTTGTGCCAAAAGCTGACCGAATACACGGCGAACGATTGGGAATGCAACTGCGGAGAAGCCCTGAACGTCACCAGCAGCCATTGTGCTGGATTCTTTGAGAAGCTGGGCAGCTTGGTTTTCTAGAAGACGAGCCATGTTTGAACGACCGTTGTCGTCAAGACCCTCTAGAAGACCAGTCTTTTCCCATTTTCCGAGAAGAGCTTCACCTTCATTGGCAAGAGAGCGTGCTCTAATGCCTTCTGTTAGTGTTTCTAATACAGACATTTATTTAATCTCCTTTGATTTATTTTGTCTTTTTAATTGCTGCGAGAGTTGCCCAACGATTATATGTTGGACTGGATTCAGTAGTGTGTTCCTCTTTACGATTTCCACTAAGAATAACTGATGATCTTTTTGTTACGACTTCAGACAACGATTGTGGGGCAGTTTTTTTGATGCCCGCCATTGTCTTTTGAAGGGTTTCATAAACCATCTTCGCTTCTTCTACCGAACGTGCTCCAGAAACTAACTCAGCAATTTTATCTTTTTGCTGCTCATTCAAGGAGGAATCTCCAAGAACACGGTTCGCATATAATAATCTTGCGTTTTGCAAGTTTATTTCTTCTAACTTATTTTTAACTTGCCCAAGGAGTTCCTTGAGGTTTTTATTTTCTCTTTTAAGCGCCTCTTGTTGAGGTGCATCATTTTTCATATCTTTGCGCTTGTTTTCTTCAGCATCTTCCTTGTCCATGCCATCTGTTCTGATGGCTTCAACTTGCTCATCTTGCTCAACTTGGTCTTGAGTGAGGTTTTCTTCAGTTTTATCTAACTCTGCTTGAGGAACATCAACAACAAGCATTTCTTTAAACATATTTACAAGCTCATCTTGATCAAGCTCGACTTCATCGTCACGATTAGCGGGCATATCATCGTCAAGATTAATACCAACCTCATCTGCGACTTCTTCACGATCAAGTTCTACTGCCTCCTCTTCGCCCTCCTCAGACTCAGCGGCAGCAATAATATCATCAAGGTCAACGACAACAATATCTTCATCGTCATCAGAAAGGTGTGCCATTGGTACTTGCTCCATAGCGGTGCTGTCTACTTCGACTTCTGCTTCTGGCTCCATACCAAGACCCATTTCATCATCTTGTTCCAAAAGTTTACTTATAGCGTCTTTTACTTCGTCGTTATATTTCTCAACGATGGCAGATTCTGCGCTTTTAACAGCGGCTTCACGAAGAGCCTTTGCGTCAACGATTGCTTGTTCTAGCATATTAGACATAGATAATCCCCTTTAATTGATGATATTACATCAAAATAAATAGTAGATTAAAAATGTAAACGACTAGAAATGTTAAATAGAGACACTACTAGATGAAGGACCTGCCTGTATTGTTAATATCAAAATTAAAATTACCAACAGGGAGCCACTTTGTTCCGCCCCAAATTAGAGAACAGCCTGCTCGATGAAATAATGGCCCTTTATCTGGAAGATTACCAGAGAGAACAATCTGACCAACGGGAACATCTCCTGCTGAATCAATATTAGCACCTCCAATTGCTATTCCAGTGGACAACGGTCCAGTTGATCCGGATTTAATCATTGCTCTAATTTTCTTTTCTTGTCCTACAAAAGTACCATTTGCAATGGTAAAGTTTAGAGTATTATTTACAGCAAGTGAAGATGATGCATCTATGATTGTCAATCCTGTAGTAGCTGATATTGTACCGGCAGCAGTTAGCGTTTCAACAGCAGTTGAACCAAAGGCTCCTGAAAAAGCTGCGCTGCCGCTTACGGACAGTGTGTGTTCTGGTGTCTCTGTCCCAATACCGACTCGTCCTGAGCCTGTTACAAACAAAGTTGGCTGTGCGCCGGGTTGGTCAGCGTGGTCAACTCTAAGCAAGACTGGTCCGCCGACATCTTCACCGACCTGAGAAGCCGATATGTGAAGAGCCGCTTTGGCGGTTTGCATATGTGCAGAGCCGCTGGCACCCATATTAACAGAGTCGCCTGAAGCCCTAACAGTCATCGCCTCTTTTGTGCCGTAGTTGGGTCCATCAAAAGTGAATCGATTATCATTATGGTGATAATAAAAGTGAGCAACTCTTGCCGCATCTTGGTCACCCCAACATATAAACCCAGATTCGGTTCTCGGCGTCATAAACTGGATACCGGCGTGCGAGTTGTTTTCTAACATTAGCAAAGTATTTGCAACAGGGTCTTGCCCTTGGTCGGCACCATACTCACCAAGAATGTGAAGACGGTTTGTCTCTGGGCTGCCAGAACCGGAAGCGTCTGTGCGGGGAGCATCAGTGCCAATACCGACCAAACCACTGCCAGTCACAAACAAAATTGGCTTAAGAGGTTGTTCGGGTCCCTGGTTTGCTGAATCAATTCGGAATAGAGGGTCTGTTGTTGATGCAGCACCTGAGACATGCAACATGGCAGTTGGCGCACTTGTGCCGACACCAACTCGCTGGTTCTCTAGTGCCGTCAGGATACTGCCGCTATTACTTGTTACATTCATAACAGTTGAATTATCAGATGAGGAGACGTGTAATTGGGCAGTAGTAGAGGCTGCGTTACCGATAATACATTTTTGATTATCTGTGCCGCCAGTATTTCTAGAATCAGCTATGAACACTGTGGAGGTTTGCTTTCCGCCACGAATATAAGTGTGCTCGGCGGTACTGAAATAGAAATGACTAGTGCCGTTGCTTCCCCTAAATTTGACTTCATTGGAACCAGCAGCATTGTCAGGATGAACATCCAAAACAGCACTAGGAGTTGCTGTCCCAATACCGACTCGTCCTGAGCCTGTGACTACGAATATAGGATTATCTGAATTATCATTATGGTCTACTCGGAAAAGATCCCCCGTGTCAGAAGATGACACATGAAGATTGGCTAAGACAGAATCTGTCCCAATACCAACTCGTCCTGAGCCTGTTACAAACAAAGTTGGCTTATCACCGGGTTGATCACCGTGGTCAACTCTAAGCAAGACTGGTCCGCCCTTATCTGCACCTGCCTCAGAAGAAGAAATGTGAAGGGATGCCTTGTTGGTTATCATATGACCACTAGATGAGCTTCCTATATTTACGCTATCTCCGTTTGCGAGCATGGTCATTATCCGTGCGCCGCCAAAACTGGGTCCGTTAAACTCGTACCTATTATTATTAGAAGAATAATAAAAAACGGCTTTTCTAGCATTATCTGAGCTGCCTGGGATTCCCCAAGTAATCTGACCTGCTCGTCCGCTTGGAAACATAAACTGAATACCAGCGTGCTCGTCGTTTTCAATCATTAACTGAGTATTTACTACAGGAGCTTGTCCTTGTTCGGCAGCATTATTGCCCACAATATGAAGACGGTTTGTGTCGGTGCCTGGGCTGCTAGGCAGTGGGTTATCAGTGCCAATACCGATCACGCCGTTGCCTGACACAAAGAGAATTGGTTCTGGTCCGGACTGATCGGCATGGTCTATTCGGAAAAGAGAGCCGGCTGCTGAAGAAGATATCTCAAGTGCTGGAGTCTTCATAATGACGGAAGCTGTCACCTGCGGAGATGTTAGCGATGTCCCGTTAAATGTTAGGTTAGCTTCACCATTAATAGTGTTAGAATTGACAGAGGTTATTACTCTGTCATTGCCAGAGTTGGTATAACTGGAGACTGCTCCACCTCCTCCTCCGCCACCAGATGTGACAGAAGCTCCGTTAAGGGTAAGAGATCCGGTAATGTCTACTGATCCAGTAAACTGATGTAAATCAGTATCTTTATCTGTGCCTGTCTGGGTGCTCCCAGGAACATTATTTGGTGAGGGCGTGAAACCTCCTCCTCCACTGCCGAATCCCATTGGATCGTCCTCCTATCTTATTCGTCGATGCCAGAACCAGTCAAAGGAAACATTGACTGTGGCTGAATACCTGTTAGTTCTGCAAACATTTCAAAAGTAGCTGCACTACCTGGCGCTGACAGAAAAACACTCTTGCATTTAATATTCATCGTAAGAGATGAGTTTTGATCGGCTAGAGTCACATAGTGAACTCCTGCAATGGTTCTAGCTGTGTCCTTGGATTGGAAATGCACACGAATGTCGTCGTTAGCAGCGTCCTTGTTAATAATTGTAATAGATCTAGTAACGGCTGGAAATTTAATTTCCACCTCTTGACCGCCAGTTATAGTACTTCCCGTCATAAAGGGGGCACCAGCAACTTGATAAGAGCCAACGCTCCCCAAGCCTGCAAATGGCCTTGTATGATATTGTGTTTGGTCAGGTGATATAGCCATGTGTTACGACCTCCTTCTTTTATATCGATCCCTAGGTTTAAGTAGTTCATCTCTGCGCTTATTCACCTTGTTGATCAATCTTTGTCTTTCTTCTTTTTGTTCCCTACGTTTTTCGCTATCGGGTTTAAAGTATCGGCGACGGCGTTGTTCTTCAATAATACCTTCTGCCTTAACAAGCTTTCTAAAGCGACGAATCATTCGCTCGGGATCATTGTGATTATCCTCGGCTCGAACCGTAACGCAAGGGCTTAAAACTTTATTTTTTCTTTTTCTCATTGTATTTTACTTTCTTATTGCAGATGCAACATTTGACCAGCTTCCAAAGCCGGGAATATTTGTTATATCAACGCCTGGGTCATTAGGAGCGACGCCAGAGAGAGCACCCTGTCCGTTGCCCTCTACAATGGGACGTGTTCCCTCAAAAAGCTCAGGGTTCGAAAATTTATCTTTAACGTCCTGATATGAATTGGCGGCTATAGCATCAAGCATATGTTTCTTGGTCTCTGCTATTTTCTTAGACGGGTTAGGTCTGTTCATAGATTGGGTTTTTGCCTCTTGCATAAGTGAACCAGCACCCAAGCCCTGGACAACTTCCGATACAATTCCTGACAAAACGCCCTCTTCCAGAATAACTTCCTTGACGCATTCTTTAATAATATTTTTGAGTTCCGATTTTTTCATCTCTTTCCTTTCCGTTTAGACTTGATGCCATGCATTATGAGAACCCTCACTTATCCAAATAAATTCTAGTGTTGTTGTGCCCATAGAGTCATTCAAAGAACCAAAGGAGCCACTTATGATTCCGGCTGGCACAATACTTACATTATTGGTTGTTGTTTTAACAACAAGACTAAGGCGTTGGCCCGAGCTAGTTCCGTTTGGAATAGCGAGGCTGTGTACTTCTTGTCCCATCATTTCAGTTCCGTTAATAGAATCAGCGTCCAAAAGAACCACCCCTGAATTTGTGGAAAGTGTGTTGTTTGTAGAATTACCGAGATCCTGTGTTGTTACTCCCGTGATATAATGAAGGGATTCTGTGCTTCCATCGACTTCCAGTGTTCCTGTAACATGGATTAAATCATCAGAAGTGTTGCCAAGCTTTATCTCGCCATCGCCGAGAGCTTTAAAGTAAAAATTTCCTGAACTGTCTTTTGCTCCGTAACCAGCCACGGGCTAATCTCCCAGAATATCGTTTAGTGCTCTGTTAATTCGGTCGGCCTTGGTTAGGTGAGTTTTTACTTCTTGCCCTTCAGCAACCAAGAAAGCCCCTGTTGTGCTTGGTTCAGATACCAAATCAAAACAAAGTAATTGAAAATCGTCCTCGACCATTGTTACTCCACCTTGCTGGCGAGTGGAACCAAGTCCACGACTAGATATGCCAAGCTGAACTCCACCCTCTACAAGTTGGCGGGCGATCTGTCCTGCTGGAGTGTTCAGAATTTTCATCTTACCCATCACGTCGTCACCTTTCCACCAAACCTCAGTGATAACGTGACTAGCATTTTTAAGTTCCACTACTGATGAATCTGGATGGTCGAGTTCGCCGATAGCTCTGCCCTCTCGAACAAGCTTAGAATAGTTTTTCATCTCTCGTTCAAGTATGGGACGAGGATAAACACGACCATTGCCATTCTTTGCATCAGCGGCTTGAATCTTTCCAGCAACAATAAGATGTGTTCCGTTGCGATTGCCTTCACGCTCTTCTTCAGTGAGAAGATCGTCGCTATAATCCAAATTCATAAACTCTTGAAGCACATATTTCTTAGTCATTTTAATCTCCTTTAAGTGCGGGCGCTACCCGCACGGTACAACTACCACGACAGCATCTGGCTACGGGTCTTAGTCTCCACTTTTGCGTCCACATCCCCTTTAATTCGGTGTTCATGTTGAAAGCCTCCATCTGATATGAGCATACATAACGCATATGATGTAGCCGATGAAAGCGATCCTAATAATAAAGCATTCACCAAACTGACACTAAAAGTAAATAGTTCGGTGTAGGGATTAAGCATCATTAAGAAAACACCGACCCAGAAGCCAATACACATTGGACAATGAAAGAAGTGGTGCTTTGGGCGGATAGAGTCAAAAATTTTAGCAAATGCTAATATTTGTGTGATCCCATAAGAACACAACACAAAATAGATTAACGACATTAGTAGTAGTAGCCGTATCCCGCAAATGTGTAGGTTGGATCTGCTGCGTTTGCTCGACCTTCTGGTGTATCTTGGTAAGGAGGAATTTCCCCATACGCTGTCGAATCCTTTGCGTTTGGATCCGTAAATCTATCTTCAATATTTTCATCATATTCGTGAGCCACCTGCTCCGAATTTTGTATCCTCTTCAGATACTCACTGATGCGAAAGAGGACCGCCTGTAATGTATCCACATCGCCTTCTGCCGGATAAGCTGTCTCTACCATCCCAAAAACAGCGCCCCCACGAGGTGCAGCGGCATCAGTTACTCCGCCCTTAAAAAGATCATACATTAAATCTTTTTGATAATCGTAAACATCTTTTTCAACATTTGGTTTGGGCATTGTGACAATCTTGTTTTCTTTTGGACTAATAAGTATATCCAAATACTCGTGATCATTTATTAGAAGATTGCCATCAAGAGTTTTCTTGACCTGAAGGGCTATAGAAGCCTGGACTGGTTTTGACTCTTCCTTAACGGCGTCGCCGATTTTAATCGTTATTGGCATCGTCTTCGTATTCTCTTACTAGTTTTTGGAGTTTCAAGATTTTTAATATCTGTTGTTCCCCTAGATTTGCTACATTAAACTCAGAGAGTTGTTGTAGGACCTGTTTAGTATTTTCGATCATTTCATCATCTTCTTTTACTTCGTCAAGATTCAATGAATTTTGGACACTCTCTTGTATTCTTTTAAGTTCAGTTCCCGCAAAAAGTTTAAAGTCTGCTTCGTTTTCATTAAATGAAATAATATAACGATTGAGCAAGTCCTTTTGTTCTGGTAACAAATCAGTATATTCCTCGTTAAATCGATCTGTAAATGATTTGACAACGAGATTATCCACTGGTTGCAAATCTTCTTTTACAGATGGTGACGAGGTAAGAGTTTCAATAACTTTTTGTTCCATCAAAACTCTGTTTTTAACTGGGATCTTATCGCCAAAAATTTGAGCAACGGTTGCATACGATTTGTAATTAGGGACAAAATTGTTAAATACATCTTTTCCAAGGTCGGTGTGAACCTTTTTAATTACGGCTGATTGCTCTTTGAAAATATCTTGCTGGTCAAGTTGATCATATTCTTTCTTCGCACGAAAAACCATCTTTTCGGCTGTGTATTGGTCGAGGCTAGATTTGTCGGTTAAAGCATTAAAGCACCCCAACTCACTGAACAACACCATACCACTGCGGAAATGTTCCTTAAGGATAGTCTTAATTGTTTGGGTGCGAGCCTTATCTTTTTCTACTACTGCCTTCGTCAACTCTCTAACAAGAGCCTCGTATAAGAAAGCTGTATTTCTTTTTTTATTATGCTTGACCTTCATCTTTATTTTCCAATTGTTGTATTAACTGCTTAATATCATATTGAGTTTCAAATATTAAATCTTCTTCTGTTGTTTGTCCCTCGCTATGAATTCCATTAGCTAAAGAACTCATTTCACCATACCCTTTATATAGTGCCCGACGAGACGAACCTGCCCCTTCTCTATTATAAGCACCATTCATACTACGACGGCGGGCACCCTGTTTCCATTTTGGGCTCTTTACTCTCATATAGCCATTGTCGTCTCTTTGTCCAGGAGATGCATCCGGTTCTGCAAGAAGTGGATCGTCATCGGCTGCGGCATCGCCGGCTTCAGGTTCGGCGGCAGCGTCACCACCAGTGTCGCCTCCAAGATCGCCAAGGGCGTCGTCGCCACCAAGATCTCCACCCTCTCCACCTTCAGGTGCGGTACCGGCTTGTTCTATTGCTGCTGTTGATAGGGCATCTGTATATTGTTCAACTTGAATTCTGTCCATCTCTTCTTCAGAAATCTTAAAGATGTTTCTATACACCCACTGCTTTGAGAAGTACCCGTCAGTTGCAGAGCCAGCAACATCAAACTTAGTTCGCATATGTTCAAGTTCTTGTAGTTCAGCAATCTTGGATGGGTTGTTCAAAGTCAATTTAAAAGACAACAGGTCGTTGTTTCTATAACCCAACGTGTAAAGATGAATGATACAAATTTTTTCTAATTCTGCAACAATAACTCTCTGAAGTCTTTGAATAGTTCTGGCAAAGCGTATGTCCTTCTGAGATAATGTTGTTTTATCTTCTTGGGCATCGGATTGTGCGAGATAAGCTTTTGGCACTTTAAGCGCTGAGAAGAGTTTGTCTCGTAGATAATTTACGTCATCAATGTCGCCAGTAAATTGTCCACCAGCCAAAGTTTCAATTCTTGTATTACTTGCAGCACCTCGAATTGGGATGTAAAAATCCTCATCTACACTCATAGCATTGTAGCGTAAATCAACTCGACCCGAATCTTCATCTACAATCTGATTTCGTTTCATTTGGGTCTTTACTTGCTCAATGTATTGTTCTACATCTTCTGCTGCCATATTGCCAACATCAATATAAAATACTCGACGCTCAGGAGAACGGACGATGCGGTAAGCCATCATTGCATCTTCCAACAATGTAAGCTGACGCCATATTCGTCGTGATGGTTCTAGAACCGAAGTTCCATAGGGCACATATTTATCATTGCCCAAAACACGAAAATGAGATACTTGCCAGTTTTCGAAAGTTACCCCTGTTTGTCCCTCGGCGTTTTGCCAGTAAAATTGAATATAGTTTGGATTAGTAGGGTCAGTCCCTTCTATTCTTTCAATCTCACGAACCGGGAGTGGTATAACGTTTGTAACACCCAGCTTATCATCGATATCTAAATACAAATAATAGTCACCGTACTTACAAGTGCTACGAGCCCAACCAAACAAGTTCGCCTCAGAGTTTAAAACATTATATAAAAGTGTTTGTAATATATCTTTTATTTCTCTATTCTGACAATCAATATTGATCAGTGGGTTAAAAGCCGTGGAAGTAGTAATCTCGTCAGCGTAAATATCCAACGCTGATGCAATCTCTGGCATATATTCCATCTGTTCAAAGTCTGTATAACGCATCTGTTTGTTGCGCTGATACAAAACCTTATTAGTTAAGCCGCTAAATGGGTTATGATACTCTTTTTTCTTAAACTCTTTACCAGTGCTGCTTGTAAAGGTGTACTTTGTAATGTCTCTTCTATTAGATCTAATAACAGCAGGGCGATCGTAATCAACCATCGGACCACTAAAGAGGCGTGTCAGTCTTTTAAATAGCGGAGATTGAACATTCCTTGGGTTATTTGAGTTATTATTATTGTTATCTGCCATTTTTATCCTTTAATGATCCAATTTAGGTCGTGAGTCTTTCCGTCTGTGCCTTTAAAAGTTGTTGGATTACCTTTAAAGCCGTGCTGTCCTTGTATCTTAGTGTTAAGCTTAGTAGATGATACGGATATACTCGTTAATAGTGCCTTCTTGTAATCTGCCTCCCGTTGATTCGCCGTCAGGGCTGTCCCTCTTACCCAGCAACCGATGCAAGCGGCAATCACTAGGTCGTCGTTGTAACTCCTCATAGCTTGCGGTCTTCCATTGTGCCATACAAATGTTTTGATTTCATTAGCAAGACGAATGGAATTAATAGTAATTAGTTTATTTCTCACGAATTCCTCAAACTTCGCAATAACAAGTGGACGAGTTTTCATAGACATAGTAAAACCTGCAACGCCTCCAAGCGCCTGAGCAGACACTTCATCTACATACTCGTGAGTTGATTTTATACTATAATACAAATTTTTATAGTCTAAATCTTGCATTCGAGTTAAAACACCAATACCCAACGAATTGTTTTCTATTATCAATAAAGCATCATTATACTCTGATGCCATGGAATATAATTGAGGTGCAAACATATCTGGTGTTATTTTGCCCTGATACTCTGCTACCTGTTCCATTGTTTGGGTATCAAAAATATGAGCCACACTAAAGTCTGAACCATCACCTCTGGCAACATCAGCGACTAGAATGTACTCATTCTGTGGTTCTGGTTCCTTCCAGATCCAATAGTTCCTATCAAATCCTGTTTTATGTTTTGGTTCAACAACTTTTTCTAGAATTAATTTTAAGTCATCACCGTGAATTACTGTATCACCCGAAGCATTGAAGTTGCATTCAAGTTCCTGTGCAATTTCACGACGAGACATATTTCTTGTCTCTTTTTCAAACCAAGCCTGGTCTCGCTCTGGGTGGACATTCCATGGTAGCCTAATTGTGTGGAAGTCGTTCTTGTTTTCTTCTGCCTCTGTGTAGGTTTTATGAAACCAGTTACCAACACCGTTTGGTGTTGATAAAGCAATACATCGACCACCGGTTGATAGAGTAGGATAAAGACCTGCCCATAGCTCATCAATGCCCTCAACGAAGGCAGCTTCATCAATGACAAGAAGAGACAGCGCCTCTGAACGGCCAGCATCGCCAGAAGTTGAAGATGCTTTTACCTGAGATCCGTTGGTTAGCTCAAACGAGTTCCTGTTGTCAATAGATATATCAGAAATCTTTAACCAAGGGGGCAAGTTTTTATGTATGGCTTTAATCTTTTTAACAAGATTAGCTGCCGTGCCAAGCTTAGTCGCCACTACCAAAACATTTTTATCTTTATGGAAAAGCATCATCCAAGCAACATAAGCTGCCACTGTAGTCGAAATACCTAACTGTCGAGCTTTCAAGATAACGCTAAATCGATTGTCCTTGAAATCTTTTAATGCTTCCTCTTGGAAGTCATATAGGTCGAAGGGAATTGAACCTCTCATAGGGTGAGAGATTTTAGCATATTTTTTACAAAAGAAGGCCGGGTCTTTGCCGCAGCGGACAATCTCCGCCATCATCTCCTTCTTATTAAGAGACATTTATCCCTCTGGAGTTTCTGGATTCTTAGGTGCTTTATCGTTAGATGGTCGCTTATCAGAAGCTTTGTCCAGATAATCTAAAAATCTTTTGTGGTAATCTTTGTTACGGCGATCGATAGATCTTTGAGATCCCATGCGAATTGATTCTACCCCGTCAAATCCACCAACTGCATATTGCTTGTGAGCCTGTACCCAAGTGTGTACTCGTGAGGTTGTCTGTACCATTATCTCAGCGTCAGAGTCCTCTGTCAAGGTAACACTATCCTTGGTAATGTTTTTATATTCTTTTTTAAGAAATTTTACAATGTCAGCAAACTTAGCATTAATCTCGTTTTCAAACTGGTTGCGAGGGTGAAGTTCATCAAGGCGCATCTCACTCTGATAAGTTACAATCATTTTTGGACCAGCAAATCGAACTTTAAACCCATCGATAAGACGACTATCAATAATTGGATCGCCCTCTTCACGCTTGAGCCCAATCTTCAAAGCATCGCCGTTTTCATCTAAAGCGCCATCATATGCATTTGCAGCAGCTTGGTTCAAACCTTTAATTACGTCTAGGACAGTAGCCATTATTTTCTTCTCCTTAAGGCATATTCAATATGCTCGTCTGTAGGTCGTTCGCCGTTCTTCCATGCTTCTTCTCGTCCTATAACAAAATCTAGATAGCAGTCGTGACAGCATTTAAACCTATTCATATATAGGTCGTCTCTTCTGGAAAATGAATATGTTTTACAGACAGGACAAGTACGATCCTGTTTTTGCTTAGATCGTCGTTTAGTTATCTTAATATCACCAACAGAAAACTCTTCCTTTGTGGAAGAGAGGTTATCATTTTTCTTGGTTAACCTTTTAAGTTGCTTTAGATAATCTTTTTCTTTGTCTTCTTGCCATTGATTACGAAAATCTTGAACTGTGTCTTTGCCATACTTTTCGGTTATAGCTTTTTCAACTGCGGCTAGATAGTTTGGGTCTTTTTTTGTTTTCATTGGCTAGGTTGCACCGCCCTTACAATAGCGATAGAAGTACCTACCCCAATAACAATACCAGCCAAGAGACCAAGGGATCCCTTGTTTCTTCTAAACCAAGTATTGTCTTTTTGGATTATTTCCTGAAGATTTTTGATGGATAGTTTGTACTGCTCTTGAAGTTTAGTGCAAACCTTTTTATCCACATCGCACTCTGCAACTTTTGCATTGGTGTCAACCTTATCTTGTAGGAGTTTGCGGAAGTCTTCTTCGCTCAATAGAATGCCGACATAGGTGTCGCTGCCTTCCTCAACTGCTGCTGGGCGAGGTTTGAACTCAGTG
>Ga0209645_1000243_pt1 | contig 29378 bp, 28 predicted proteins | sample ETNvirenome_6_30_FD_184070 | JGI IMG/M metagenome (GOLD analysis project Ga0209645, IMG submission 184070) | Marine viral communities from the Pacific Ocean - ETNP_6_30 (SPAdes) (version 2) | ecosystem: Environmental > Aquatic > Marine > Oceanic | place: Pacific Ocean | collected 2013-06-19
CAGAGATCAACTATCTCGACATTACTACCTTGGGTCTGACGCAGGCAAGCAAGGCTGTGACAGCAGATGCAAACGGTGTGGTTAGCTTTGATAACGGCACAATTGAAGAGGTTACGACCGTCACATCTAGCTCTAATGCCGCCACCATTAACCTGCGTGACGGCAATTTATTTGAGCATGATCTGACAGAAAACGTCACCTACACCTTTAGCAACCCAGCCGCCGCAGGCAGGGCGTCATCATTTGTGCTGAAGGTGATTCAAGACAGCAGTGCCAGAACGATTACATGGCCCGGAAGTGTTGATTGGCCTGCGGCTACAGCGCCCACCCTGACTGCAACAAACAATGGCGTGGATGTATTTGTGTTCTTCACTATTGATGGCGGCACAACCTATTACGGGTTTGTTGCTGGGCAAGCAATGGGATGAGTGTAGGTACTAAGCTATTACAAGCCGCCGCCGGTAACGCTGGTGAAGCTGTTTATGTTGAAGATGTGTTTTCCACGTTTCTGTATGAAGGCACAAACACAAGCACAGCGCATCAAATTCAAAACGGTATTGACCTTTCTGGAGAAGGTGGTCTTGTTTGGATAAAAAAACGTGATAGCAATATCGCAGTTACTAATCACCATCTTGTTGATACTGAGCGAGGCGATTACTACTTAGCTTCAAACAGCACAAACGCTCAGGCATCGGGTAGTGATATAAACACGTTTAATTCAGATGGCTGGACTTTTGATGCATCAACGGGTCTTGGTACGGACTATTTAGGTTCAGACTACGTTTCTTGGACATTCCGCAAGCAAGAAAAGTTTTTTGACATTGTTACTTATACAGGCGATGGGACAGACAATAGGGCTATAGCTCATAACCTTGGCTCTGTTCCGGGCATGATCTTGTTAAAAATAACGTCTGACACTGACAACTGGATTGTTTACCATCGCTCCCTTGGGTACACAAAGCTGTTGCGTTTAAACATGCAGAACTCAGTGTGGACGCAAGACAGGTGGGGTGACCAAAATCCAACATCAACACACTTCTATGTTGATAACAATCAAGAGTGTAATCAAAGTGGCGAAACCTACGTTGCCTACATATTCGGCCATAACGAAGCAGAGTATGGCGAAAATTCTGACGAAGCCATTATTTACTGTGACTCGTTTACAACAACATCTACATGGGGAAACTTCAAAGAAGAGATTGGATTTGAGCCTCAGTGGATAATGGTGAAAAGAACAGATAGCTCCGATAATTGGATCATGCTGGACATGATGCGCGGAGTTGCTGGGCCGGGCGATCAGGCTCTTGTTGACACGGGGATGTTTGGCAATGCCTCTAACGATCAAGAGCTACTAGCAAACACTAATAACGCCGAAAGCACACAAGGTAGGGGCGGGTTTTACAGCAAAGGGTACTTAGGAAATCTTGGTGGATTTGGCAACGCAACATACATCTATGTAGCCATCCGCAGACCGCAGAAGCCAGCATCAGAATTTGCGGCTACTGACTTGTTTACTTTGCAAGCTAAATCACCCGGAGAGGGGGCCGATACATTTATTTCTACAGGCTTCAATGTAGATACTTTTATGTACAGAAGCAGAGCATCCAGCGCAACGGTGCTTGGAGATAGGCTAAGAGGTCGGGCAGGTGGCCCCGATCTTTTAACAAACGCGGCTGATACTGAAGGCACTAATACTGGAGCGTTTTTTTTAGATAATTCCAATGGCGTAATTGTAGATTATTCGGGCGGTCATTTTAATGTTGCACCCGCCGCAACTGACAAAAACTACATTCGTTATTTTTTAAGGCGAGCCAAAGGGTTTTATGATGTTGTGTGTTATGTGGGAACTGGGTCGGGCACAACCTTTAATCATAATTTAGGGGTTACCCCAGAGTTAATGTGGATAAAAGCCAGATCAGGGGCGGCAGACCAGTGGGTTATTTGGGATAAAAATGCAGATTTGTCAACAACAACGCCTTTGTTTTCTGACTTTACCCAAGCCAGAAGGTACAACAAGCTTTCTGTAAACTCTACAGCGCCTACAGCTTCTGTATTTTCTGTAGGGCCAGCGGGTTACAGCACCAACACGAGCGGCGTTAGCTATATAGTCTATCTTTTTGCTTCTGTAGCTGGGATTTCAAAAATTGGAACTTACAGCGGGACAGGAAGCAATGTAAATGTTGATTGCGGATTTAGTGCGGGAGCTAGGTTTGTTTTAATTTGGAGAACAGATAGCTCTGGCCCCGGATGGTACGTTTATGATTCTGCAAGAGGGATTGTTGCGGGCAATGATCCTTATTCCTTACTAGGCTCCAATGCCGCAGAGGTGACCAACACAGACTACATAGACCCACTCAACGCTGGTTTTACAGTTACCTCATCAGCACCAGCGGCGCTTAACACTTCCGGCGGTACATACACCTTTTTGGCAATAGCATAGGATTATCAACTATGTCGGAATACAGAGTACGAGCAACGGGTGAGGTTAAATCTCAAAGCCAAATCCGCTTAGACAACAAGAATATGTCTTTACCTAGAGTATGGACCGCAAACGTGTGTGACGCGCTTGGCGTTGATCCTGTACTTGCGGCCCCTGCACCAGAGCCTAGCGCCGCTTACAAGTCAGTAGTACGCAACGGTGCCGTACAGGACGCTGACGGAAATTGGGTAGAGGCGTGGGTAGAGCGCGAAATGTTTACTGAGTACACCGACGAAAACGGTGATGTTCAGACTGTAGCGGCACAAAAAACAGCTTACGATGCGGAAAACACTGCTGTTCGGGCGGCGGCTGAAAGAGCCAAACGGACTGCTTTGTTGATGGAGACAGATCACTACGCTCTGGCAGATGTCACCATGTCTGATGCTATGAAGACGTACAGGCAAGCGTTGCGTGATGTGCCACAGCAGACAGATTTTCCCAGCACAATCAACTGGCCTACAAAGCCGTGATATGTGGAAGTCATCGTCCTGTATTTGGTGCTGGACACCTACACCTACACATGGGCGATAGGCAGCAGAACAAGGCTAGAACATTACCGGATATGCCGCTACAAGGAGTTAAATAGCGAATCGGATCAAACGTACACTTGGTACTTGCCGTACTTGAGATCGTACTGTGATCCTTATGTGATTTACGAGGTTCCCAATGATTGACCCTGTGACAGCGGTGGCGGCGGCTACCAAAGCCTACGCTGGCGTAAAGGCATTTATTGAGGCCGGTAAGAGCATTGAAGACACGTTCCAGGTGGTAGCTCGTTGGCAGGGCCACGCCAGTGACGTTCTCTACGCAAGCCAAAGACAGAAAAAACGTACTAACCCCCTGAAACAACTTGTATTTTCTTCTTCAGTCGAGGCAGAAGCGGCTGAATTGTTTGCCCACAGAAAGCGAATTGATAATCAACGCAAGGAGCTTATTCAACTTCTGCGCTATGCATACGGAAATGAAGGCGTTGAAGAGTACAGAAACTGCATGAAAGAAGTGCAAGAGCAACGTAAACGAGAGGTGTATGCGCAACAGGAGGCCAAGGACGCAATAATCAAGTCGTTTTGGATTGTGGTTTTGGTGGGGATAGCGGGCGGCATCATAGCCTTTATTTTTGAAGCGGTGTCAAGTAAGGGGTAGTATACTGTGATAGCGCACACTCAGAGCGGGCCTAACTAACGCCTATGTTTGGTTTAACCGGATTTTCAGCCACACCGTTCAGCACCCCCTCCGCGTTTGGTCCGGTGGGTGTTACAGGTGTTGCGGCTACCGGTGGCGTTGGCAGCGTATCTATTAACGGGGACGCCGATGCGGTTGTCACCGGCCTTCAGGCTACCGCTTCTGGCGGCGTTTTAGTATTTAACGAGTCCATATCGGTTACCGGCCTTGCCGCTACAAGCGGGTTTGGCAGTACGACGGTATCTCTGCCCACTGGGGTTTCTGTAACAGGCGTTTCGGCCTCTATGCCGATGACTTCCTTGGAGGCCGGAGGTTCCCTGCTAGGGGGCTTGGCGTTCTCTGAAGAGCCGTTTGCCACCCTTTCTGATGACAGCCTCCAGATCAGCTTCCAGCTTGGCGTTGGGGCATCTGTCACGGGCCTTGCCGCTACATCTGCGGTGGGCTCTGTCACTGTCGTTGGTCCTGCCAATGTATCTGTAACGGGTATAGCGGGCACGGGTGGCGTCGGCTCTGTCACGGTAGACGCTGCCGGGCAAGTAGATGTTACAGGAATAGGGGCCACAGGCGGCGTCGGCGCTGTCACTGTCACGCAGGGAACGGGCGTAGATGTGGCTGTTACGGGGTCTTTTGCCATAGGACGTGTAGGCGTAGCCACGGCCACCGGGGAAATACAAATTCAACTAACCGGGCTTTCTGCAACAGGACAAGTTGGACAAGTTGCTCCTTTTGCTTGGAACCCCATAGTTCCAGATCAGACTGCGAATTGGGTAGAAATAGCGGCATAGCGAGGACATCATGCCTAGTACATATACGACAAACCTTGGTATTGAAAAGATTGCTACTGGCGAGCAGTCAGGTACGTGGGGCACAACCACGAACACAAATTTTGATCTGATTGACAGCGCCATAGACGGCATTATTTCGGTCACCTTGTCTTCTGCGGGTAGTTCAGGCAGCCCCACCGACCTGCCTATAACAGACGGGTCTACCTCTAACGGGCGCAACAAATTCATTGAATTCATAGATGGTGGTGACCTGGGAGGCACTGCATATGTGCAGCTGACGCCCAACAATGCCGAAAAAATCGTTCATATTCGCAATTCTTTAAGTGGTAGTCGATCAATCATTATTTTTCAAGGCACTTACAACGCTTCCAATGACTTTGAAATAGCCAATGGAAAAGACGTTGTATTGAAGTTTAACGGTGGCGGCACGGGCGCTACCGTTACGCAGGTATTTGTTGATCTTGTAGCTACAAATGTCACCGGTAATTTGACGGGGAACGTCACAGGAAACGTCACAGGAAACGTCACAGGCGCAATTACGGGCAATGTCACAGGTAATTTGACAGGGAACGTCACGGGTAATGTTACTGGAAACGTCACAGGGAACGTCACGGGTAATGTTACTTCTACAGGATCGTCTTCGTTTTCGACAATTGACATAGATGGTGGCGCTATTGACGGCACTCCCATAGGCGCTAATAGCGCGTCTTCTGGGGCTTTTACTACATTAAGCACCACAGGTACTGCCACATTGCCCACGGTGGATATTGCGGCAGGCGAGATTGACGGCACCAATATAGGGGCTTCTACCCCCGGAACCGGTGCCTTTTCCTCTCTTTCTGCAAGTGGTACAGCCACTTTAGCTACTGTAGATATAAATGCGGGGGCTATAGACGGTACAAATATAGGAGCTTCTACCCCCGGGACAGGGGTGTTTTCCGCGTTAACAACCACCGGAGACAGCCTTACTATACAAACCACGCAAACTCCCTCCAGTGCCACGGCTACTGGAACAACGGGAGAAATTGCTTGGGATAGTGAATATATATATGTCTGTATCTCTACAAATACTTGGAAACGTGTAGCAATATCCACTTGGAGCTAAAGAATGCCGTTAACCAAGCTCCAATTCAGACCGGGTATTAACCGCGAAACAACTTCATATACCAATGAAGGCGGCTGGTTTGATGGCGATAAAATACGTTTTCGGTTTGGTGTGCCTGAAAAAATAGGCGGCTGGGAACGTGCCACGGAAAACACTTTCTTAGGCACTTGTCGTGCGCTTAAACCTTTTGTCGCGCTCGACGGCTCACGGTTCATGGGCCTTGGAACACACCTCAAGTACTATATTGAGGAGGGCGGCACTTATAACGACATTACGCCTATACGCTCTACAACGGGCGCTGGAGACGTTACGTTTAGTGCCACAAATGAGTCCGCGACGCTTACTGTGTCAGACACGGCCCACGGGGCTGTGGCAGGGGACTATGTCACCTTTTCAGGCGCGGCATCTTTGGGTGGCAACATCACGGCAGCGGTTCTTAATCAAGAATATCGCATAGATACGATTGTCAATGACAATAGCTTTACCATCATAGCCAAGGACACTTCTGACGCAACAGTCACAGCCAATTCCAGCGACAGCGGTAACGGTGGTAGCTCCACCGTAGGTGCGTATCAAATCAACACCGGTCTGGACACTTCGGTTAGTGGCACCGGTTGGGGCGTGGGCACCTGGGGCCGAGAAGGTTGGGGTGATGCAGCTGCTGCTACGGGTACAACCTCTATTCTGCGTATCTGGACACATGACAATTTTGGTGAAGATTTGATCATAAATGTCCGAGATGCGGGCATTTTTTACTGGGACAAGACCTTGGGCCTGTCTTCACGGGCCGTGGCAATTTCAGACCGCACCAATGCGGACTCAACCACGCCTACGATAGCCAAGCAGGTTATCGTGTCTGACCGCGACCGGCACATCATTGCGTTTGGTTGCGATGCAGAAAATGCCATTGGCACTCAAGACCCTTTGTTGATCCGGTTCAGTGACCAAGAAGACCCGACCACATGGCAGTCTTTACCCTCTAATACAGCAGGTGACCTGCGTATCGGCTCGGGTTCTGAGATCGTAGCAGCGGTAGAAACACGTCAGCAAATTCTTGTTTATACTGATGTTTCTCTACACGCCATGCAGTTTTTGGGGCCGCCTTTCACATTTGGTATCAGTTTGGTATCAGAAAACACCACCATCATGTCGCCTTTGGCTGCCATTGCACACGATGACGTGGTGTATTGGATGGGTTTTGAAGAGTTTTACGTGTTTAGTGGCCAAGTACAGCGTATTCCCTGTACGGTAAGGTCATACGTGTTTGATGACTTTAACCGTGAACAAAAGGAAAAGGTCTTTGCGGCGTCGAACTCGGCGTACAGCGAAGTCTGGTGGTTCTACCCATCGTCAACCGCTAATGAAGTTGATCGCTACGTTGTATTTAATTATCAAGAAAATGCTTGGTATTACGGTACTTTGGTGCGTACAGCTTGGGTTGACCGTGGGATCAATGATTACCCGGTTGCGACGTTTACCGATGGCCGACAGTATTTTCAAGAGCTTGGTTTGGACGATAATACTTCTAGCCCTGCTGTGGCCATCAATGCCCACATAGAATCTAGCCAGATTGACCTTGCAGACGGCGAGCAGTTTGCCTTTATACGTCGGATTATCCCCGACATAACCTTTGAAAACTCCACTGCCGCTTCGCCAAACGTGGTGTTTACCACCAAAGTGCGTGATTTTCCGGGCGGTAACTACGATGCAGAGGATGCGGCCACTGTCACACGATCTGCAACTACCCCTGTAGAACAGTTTACAAATCAGGTACATTTACGTCTGAGGGGGCGTAGCTTCGCGCTACGTGTGGCCTCCTCTGATACAGAAACGCAATGGCGGTTGGGTTCTGCCCGACTAGACGTGCGCCCGGATGGCCGACGATGAGCGGTCGCCGCTTAGTATTACCTCAGTTCCCACGAGCCCCGGAGCAATATAACGCTTCGTATATGTCCGAGGTTGTGCGCTCATTTTCTGTATTTCTTGAGCTATTTAACAACCCTGGAGATGCACGGCACACGGAACTTACTTTGACAAATTTACCGCAGAACGACTACAACCTAGAAGTTGGTGCGCTTTTTCAGCAAGATGGCAACCTTAAAATTGTCATAGCCAACAAACCCCACCCCGCAGGGTTAGCAGGTACGGGTGCAGTAGGTTCTGTGACTGTATCAACGCCATAAGTGCTTTGATACAATCAAAAGAGATTATGGGATAGTTCTATGACAGCTGCCGCATCACGAAGTCCAGAACCATATGAAGTGCCCGAAGGTGGGCTTGGATCTTTTCTAACTGCAACGGTTGGAGATTGGTCGGACGAAGCTCTTAACGCTGACAATTATTACGACGTAGTAAAACCTACCGCAGACCAGCTGGCACAGTTTGGCCGTGAAGAAGATGATCGCATAGCGCACGTTGCCACGGGCGAAACAATTATCCCCATGGCGGTCTTTGAAGAAGACCCCGCACTAAAAGAAGCTGTTTTTAACCGCATGATAGATATGGGCATTGACCCAGAACGCTACATTGTGGGTAACGAGCTAAACAGCATTAACCCTGTCACAGGCCAGCCTGAGTTCTTCCTGAAGAAGATATTTAAGGGCATCAAAAAAGCCGTCAAGGGTGTGGTGAAAGTATTTAAGGCCGTTGCTCCGATTGTCCTGTCTATTGGCTTATCGATGACGCCTCTTGGTCCGATTGTTGGGACGGCCTTAGGTAGCGGCCTTGGAACCCTGATCCAAGGTGGTGATCTTAAAGACGCTCTAAAAGCCGCCGCAATTGGCGGTATAACAGCAGGCGTCACATCAGGTATTAGTAACGTTGTTAAAGCGCAGATACCGGGCGGCTCTGCTGGCGGAACGTTTATGGAAGGTGTCCGTGGCGCGTTGCCGGGTCCAGACGTGAGTATAGGACGCATATTTGGTGCGCCAGCTGATGCGGCTGTAACGCCAGCTGATGCGGCTGTAACGCCAGCTGGCGCGGCTGTAACGCCCGCTGACGCTGTTGCGGATGCCTTTGGCCCCCCAGTAGGCCCCGTTCCAGATGGACTTACATATGTCGCCGGTCCCTCCCCGTATGCAACCGGTGAGCAAATTGGGCTGGTATCTACTGCAGACGATGTGACAGCCATTGAACAGGTACTTGGAACACCGATAGAAGAAGTGGCCAAGAGTGGCGGACCGTTAGAAGAAGTGGCCAAGCGTGGCGGACAGTTAGAAGAAGTTGTAGTCAAAGCGCAACGAATACCTCAATCAGACATAATTGCTGGTTTGGGCGGAGATCCTACGGGAGCAATAGCAAGTTCTTTGGATACGCTCGCAGCAGAAAGCCTTGCAGCTTCGGACCCTTCTTTAAAAGGTAAAGCAACGCAAGCATTTGATAGGACTAAAGATTTTGCTTTTAGAGCCGGAGAAACTCCGGGGCAAGTTGAACTTGCCAAAGCTTTAGAAGCGCAACAGGCTTATCAAAACGTAGTTGCTGATTTTAAATCTCGGTACACTCCGGAAGTTTTTAACAGTCCTGCAATTCAAGTAAGGATTGATGAGGTCGCTAGAGCAGCAGCTGAAAAGGCGGCTGCAGATGTAGGACCGGGCTTTTTTGCTAAATACGGCCCTTCTGCATTGGGCATCACGGGCCTAGCTGCCGCCGCAGGCGCATTTGACGTGCCCGAACTGGAGCCCTTGGATGATATGTATGGCGGGATAACGGGCATGGACCTGTTGGCTCAAAACCCCCTCAAGTACCGAACTTATTCGCAACGCGGGGCAGGCTATAACCCGCCTCCTGTAGGCGCAGCTGGTGGCGGCAGCATGGACACTCGTTCTTTCCCCAGACGAGACGGCGCTATCAGTGGCCCGGGCACCGAAACTTCCGACGATATCCCAGCAATGCTTTCAGATGGCGAGTTTGTGATGACCGCTAGAGCCGTCCGTGGTGCTGGGAATGGTAGTCGTGAGGCAGGGATGCGGAAGATGTACAACATGATGAGTCAGTTTGAGAGGGCCGTCTAACGTGGCAGTTGACACAACAATTCAGCGCATTCAGGAAAACCCTGAAATTGAAGCGTATCGTATTGGATTATTGTCCGACGTTACCGACTTTATTAGAGAAAACCTGACCGGCGCACCCGTCTCACCTATTCTCCCACCCGCCTTTCAAGTAGCGGGACTTACGCCGCTTCAGCAGCGGGCGGCGTCTCTAGCTTCACAAGGCGTAGGCGCTTACCAGCCATACATGACTTCTGCTTTAGACGCCATGCGGCGTGGTGAGACAGCCACAGAAACATATGGCCTTGGTGGCGTGGACGAGGGTCTTGCCGCAGGCAGAGCGGGCCTTGGTGCTTTGATGGGCACAGGAGCGGCATTTGACCCTGCTTCAACCTCCACCTTCATGAACCCTTACGAAGATGCGGTTGTTGAACAGGCCATGCGGGACATTGACCGTGGCAGTCAGGCTACACGTCAACAACTTGGTGCCCGTGCCGCCGCCGCTGGCGCATTTGGCGGCTCTCGGCAGGCTGTAGCAGAGGGTGAACTAAACCGTGCATTGGCGGAGCAGAAAGCACGAACCGCGAGTCAGCTACGCGCTTCTGGTTTCCAGCAGGCTCAAGGACAGGCTCAACAAGCGTTTGAAGCCGCACAGCGCCGCCGTCAGCAACAAGCACAGTTGGCCGGTGCTTTGGGCCAAGGACTTGGATCGCTAGGCGGACAGGGCGCACAGGTGGGGACACAATTAAGTCAGCTAGGTCTACAACAGGCCGGGCTGGGTCAGCTACAGCAACAGCTGAATTTGGGCGATGTTAAGACCTTGGAGGCTCTTGGTGCGCGGGATCAGGCCCTGCAACAGCAGGTCTTGGAAGCTCAACGGCAAAGCAATTTGCAGTTACAGCAGTTCCCATACCAACAGTTTGCGTTCCTTAGTGATGTCTACAAAGGCACACCGTCCTCGCAACAGGTAACTCAGACAACACAAACACAAGACCCGTCTGCCTTCCAGCAGATAGCTGGTTTGGGTATTGCTGGACTTAGCGCCGCTGCAGGCGCTAAAAACTTAGGACTTGGATTCTAATATGACTGTACTTAATAGACCGTTGTTTCGGCAAGCGGGCGGCCCTATAGATGGCCCTGCGCAGGCTATGCCGGAAGAAGACGATATAAACCGCCAGATACGGGCAAACCTTGAAAATGAGCCAAGCTCCATCGCAAAAATGGGTGGTGGAAACATTGATGAGGCGGTTCGTCTCGGAAGAAGTTTATATGACACTGAAATGGCTTTGCGTAGATTGAAAGAGCTAGAACGCGCACCACAAAGAAACCGCAGAGAAATCCAAGAGGTTTCTCGTGAAATCCAAGCTCTTCAGCAAAGGATTGAAAATTCTGGTTTAAGGCAAAGCGACATTAGATCTTTAGAAATAGCTTTAATGCCTATGCGTAATAAGTTTGGCGACCCACTTAAATTTCTTCCAAGTAAGAGTTTTGAAATAGAAAACCGTGCCATGGGCGGTGAAATGATGGCCTCTGAGCAGATGATGGCCCCGCCGCCTCCACAGACCATGGCTCCCGGGCCAGCGCCCATGCCCCCCGGTGCTGACGTGGTACAGCAGACCGAACAGATGGCTGCCATGCAAGGCGAAAAGATAGGCCAAGATTACGCCCAGCGGATGATGCAGGGCATTGATCAGGCGCAGTCCACAGAGGAGTTAATCAACGCTTTCAGAGGCAATGAGATGCCCCTGGAGGCACGGCGCGACGAGCTTGCAAGTTATGTCGGGGAAGGGGACGCAGATCAAACCCCTGAGTCGGTGCTGGCCATGGTTCAGCCGGTCATCATGATGACCGAAGAAGGGGCCATGAACAGCGGTATCGGTAACCTGATGCAGCAGCTGACGGGCGACATCGACATGATGACAGAAGCTGGGCAACCGACTGACATGGGTCAGGGGGTAGGCAGTTTGATGATGGCAGGGGCACCGGAGGTCCCCGCTCCTCAAAATTTTAGAAAAGGCGGTGCTGTAGTACAGCGGTTTAATCAGGGTGAGGAAGTCAGCGCCGCCCAAGCATTTTCAACAGAAGCTAAAGATGCTTACGAAGGTCTAGCACCTTTGTTTTCAGAGCTTATTGACCAGCAGGAACGCGATGAGCTTGATGCAGAGCGAGAAGCCTTTGACAGAGCGCAATTCTTTTTGTCTGCGGCTAGGGGCGGCCTTAGTTTAGCGCAAGGCAATCCTAACGTAAGTGGTTCGTTTGCCTCTCAGCTTGCCTCTGCAGCCATGCCCGTTGCTGAAGATATGGCGGCAATCGGTGCGCAAGCTCGCGCTCGTAAAGAAGCGCGTCGTAAGGAAGACCGGGCTTTAGACTTGGCAAGATTACAAGCGGGCATATCCTTTACTGAAACGGAAAGAGCCACCAGGGCCGCCGCTCAACAAAAAGCTTTAGATCGCCAAATGGAGCTAAATAAATTCTTGTTGGGGCGTGATACCAAGCTTTACATTGATCCTAATGACCTTAATGCACAGCCTCAAGCCGTTTTAGATATTCCAACTAAAATTGATGAGGCGCTAAAATTGGGGTTAGTGCCCTATCAGCCTATGTCTGACCGGGAGCAAAGAGAGGCGCTTGCCCGAAGGCTACTAACAGGTGGTGAAAATTCTAAATATGCCACCAATGACTTGAAGGGTGTTGAAATATATGAATTAGAGCGGTTCTTGACCGATGAATATCAAACGAAAGTTACCTTTGACGAGACTACTGGCGACAAAATGAATGTATCCCCAACGTTACCCCCGGAAATTTTGAAAGCAATAAAAGTCCGAAGGGAAAATAACTTATCTGTACCGAACTTTACTCTACGTCAGTTAGGAGAAGACGCTCAACCAGATCCCCCACCCGGAAGCGCCGAAGTACTTGAACCAGCGCCTGTTGTACCTTCAGCAGCGGTGCCCGCTGACAGCAGGAAGGCTAAATTACAAAGAGTCGCAGAAATAGCCGAAGTGGACCCGATAGTAGCGGAATTGGCTGACATAACCCGGGGCGGCGCAGACTTTAACAGAGGTCTGGGAGTCCCCGGAGCTTTACGGCGTTTTAGAGAAAAAATAATTAACTTGTTTAGTGTGAGTCAAGTTGGACCCATGAGTCCTGAAGTTCAAGAGTTTCAGTCTCAAATAAAGGGCACCACGGCAGATACAATTCAAGCAATGGTTGCTGATTTAGACGAAAAATCTGCCCGAGATCAAAGAGCAATTATTGCTTCCGTGCTTCCCGTTCAAATTGATTTAGATGAAAGCAGTTCAACGTATGGAAAAGTTTTAGATTTAAGAAACATATCTCCTAGCGAATTTAAAGCGGATACTAAATCTTTGGTGACACAGTTAAAGACAAAAATAGCAAAAGTAGAAAGAGATATAGCTAATCCAAGCCTGCCGCGAGATGTAAAAAACCTAAGAAGAACGCAGCGAAGTTCGCTTGAAAGATCCTTGCAAACATGGGAAGGCATACTTCTTTTATCGGAGTTAGGAATGATGGCGGATGACAGATCTATACCCACGGATCGATCTGCGGCAGCTTTAGATGCTGCTGTACAAGCGGCAGGTGGGCGTTAAATATGGTTCAACCTATATCTGAAATGCGTCAATCCGGACTTTTGCCTCCGGAAGAGCCTCCTGTAAGCGACATGACAACCAGTGCCTATGATTTGGCACAGGAACAGATTGGTAGAGCTTTTTCTGAAGAATTACCGCCAGAAAAATTTGGCGTTGAAAATCTGTATAACAATTTAAGACAGGGTATTGCTGTAGACGGTAGTCCTCTCACAATCATTGTAGATGGCGTTGAAATTGAAACTGGTCCTTTTAGCGAAAACGATGCTTTAGACGCAATCGCCCAACGTTTATTAGTTCGTGACGGATATGACGTCGAAACGGCAAAGCAGAAAGTCAAATCACGCGAGCGTCTACCGGAAGACATAATTCTTGATCTTACTCCCACGAAAGACAGAAGCGCCGTAGGAGCCTTTTTTGAGGGCTTGGCTAGGGAAGGTGCGGCCAGCTTTGCGGGGATTGAAGCTGCTGCCATCGCAACGCCACCAGTTTATGCAGGCTCACAGCCTACGCGAGCGGTGCCTCTTGTAGGCCCTGTCTTGCCAGAAGCCATTGGTTTAACCACTGCTGTAAGTACTTACTTGTTGGCAAGTGGTGCTACTCAAGAGGTTGTAGATTTTTTGATTCCAGAGGCTCCGTATCTTCCACCAGATGTTCCTTTTCGTAAAGCCGGGGAAGCGGCAGGTGCGGGAATAGGTGCCCTGCGACGGTCCAAGGACATTCTTTTGGCACTGCCACAACAAATAGAACTTGGGTCCGCCCGGATTCTTAACAACATATCCGAAAGCAAAATATTAGGAACTCTTCAAAAAGTTTACGGGCGAGCGGCGCGTACTCTAGAACAAGGCATCCCGGCTCTTCGCAGAGAGGCTTTAGAGCGCCCCGAATTAATTACACGCACAGAGGCCGTTACCATACCCGGCGTAACTTTAGCTGGAGGCTTTGCTGCGCAGGTGGACCCTGGAGACACTAGCACTGCCATATTGTCAGAAATGGCTGGTAGCGTAATTAATATTCCAAGAATACTTACGGGTTCTTTGGATTTGTTAAATAAAACAAAAGATCAATTAATTTTAGGATTAGGGCCAATATTACCGGCAAACTTTGGCGGCGATAAGGTAATTCAAATTCAAGAACAACGAGCCGGTGAGTGGTTGGTTGGTTTTTTAGATGAAATAGGCAAAATTAGTGGTGAAATCCAACCCGATCTTTTGGTGGATTACAGCAAACAAAACCCGTTTTTTGGTCCGGACGGGCAAGCTTTTGACTTTGAAAACTTTGTAGCAGGCTATCGCACTCCAGAGGGTGCTTTTGATTCTGAAAACTTTTTTGAGGCGTTAGGGCAACAAGGCTTAGTAGACAGTGCTGGACAAGCTATTAGTGTTGATGAAGTCCTGCGCAACTCTGGTGCAGCGGGTGAATTTGATGCACGGTCTGTTTTAGAGTATCTGCGAAACAATCAAATCATAGGCGTCGATGGCCAACCCATTGAAGGGCTGGAATTGATGGTTTCTGATTTAGTGCCCGAAGCGGCACGACCAGCAATGAGAGCTTTAGAAAACTCTTTTATTGTAGCAAGTGGACGTTTGGGCAGTGAAGTTGCAGACGCCAATCGTAGGTCGTTACAGGGCCTTTCTGCCGCAATACAAATCTTAGAAGCCACGGGAAATCCTGACGCTTTGCGGACAGCTGCCGTGCTACGCAACAACACGTATCAAGTTCTTCTACAAGGTCGCGTTGAAGCACGTATTAACAAAGCTATTGAAACCGCGCAGAAAGCCACGGGTGACGCAGGGTTTGATGCGCGAGCGTTTGTCGGTCAAGAAATAAAAAGAATTACTGAAGAAGCGTTATTAGATGCTCGTGCTTTAGAAAAAGCAATGTATGGCAATGTTGATTTTGATACGCCGGTAGACATTGATAACTTTTTCCAAAGATATTTAGAGATTGAAGGCAACGATCTTTTGCCAGAGGAAATTGTCGAGCTTGATTTAATCACCCGACAGGTGTTTGAACGCTTTACGCAAAATCCAAAGGCCGCACAATTAGAAGAAATAGGGGCTATGGCAGCGAATCTTGGAAATCAAAGAAGAACTGCTTTGCTAGAAGTTTCTAAAGCTGATAAAGCAATTGAAAACATTTTAAATAAAAGCCCGGAGTTAGAAACACAGTTTATAGAATTAAGAGAAACGTTAGAATCTCCAATGTCGGGTTTAGCGCCAACATCTCCGGAAAGAGGACAAATAGAACTTGTTGCTGAAGGTTTCAGTGAGCTTAGTGAACTTGAGCAACTGCAGCGTATGCGAGGCGTTGCTAACACTAAAGGAAGCGACTTTAGTCAACTGAAGCCTTTAATTGATAGAAGAATAGATTCTTTAACTCAAAGACAAACCGCAGAAAGTTTAAGCGAAGAAATATTAAACTTGGATATTACGTATTCTGGAGAGTTTGCGGGACCGGTATCGCAACCTGCGCGATTACAGGATTTACAGCGGCTGCGTTCTCGCTTGTTAGACGCTGCTCGTAACCAAGATCAGGGGACAAACTTTAGAAGAATTTATGGTGAGTTGGCTGAAGCGATACGTGAAGACATAGCCGTGTTGGCAGATGGCGTAGAGGCTCGCGAGTTGGCTGGAGAAACGCTTTCAAAAAATGAAGAAACTTTGTTAGAAGCGCACCGCTTCTCAAGATCTTTTAACGACGTTTTTCGGCGTACTTTTGCATCAGATGTTTTGGATGTAACCGCCAGCGGAGCCCCAAGAATACCGGTTGAAGAATTGGCTGACCGCCTATATACGGGTTCTCCAGGCCGCGTCAATCGCTTGTTTGATGAATTAAAGAAAGCGACAAGTTTTGTAGGTGATAAAGGAGCAGAGGAAGCCGCTAAACGCGCAACCAGCATAGACGAGGCATATGGAATTCTGCTGCGGAGTCTGGCTAACCGTATCTTAAAACCACGGATGGTGGTTAAGCCAAATGGCCAACGTGTTCAAGAAATGGTGGTAGATCAAACTGCTTTAAGAAACTTTACCAACCCCGAAACTCAGTTTGGTAGTCTTTTGCAAAGACCCGAGTTTGCTGCTCTGAGTCAAGATTTAGCAGATGCAGGTTCCGCCTCTAATCTGTTGTTGTCTTATCGCCAAGGTAGACGAGGCCCCCTTACTAATTCACAAGAAAGTGTGCGTCATTCTTTACTGGCAGACATTTTAAACGTGGATAGCCCTGTGCGGTTGGTGGACAGGGCTTTGTCTGATCCAGATAACCCTGCTAGGGCTTTTAAAAATTTGGTAGGCCAACTAGATCGCCTGGGGGCTAGGGCGGTACTTACCCCAAGACAACGGGCCACTTTGCAAAAACTAAATATAGAACCTGACGCTAAAGGTATTCCTCCCGCGCAAGTAATTGACCAAGCCAAGCAAGGCTTTCGGTCTAGCGTGTTTTACTGGGCTTTCAGTAACGGCCAAACGGCGGATGGTTTTATTAGCCCGGCAAAGGTTCGACAAGCTCTTTTTGAACCGGTAGGTAAAGACCAGCCTACCGTAGCCAAAATGATGGTTGATGACGGCATCATTACAGAAGACGAGATTGGACGTTTAGACAACTTGCTCACTAGAATGGCTAACGTCGAACAGCGATATCAGCGCGGTGCTTCACTTGAAGAGCTGATGGACGATGACTCTGCCCTAACCAACTTCACTTTACGTGTTATTGGTGCGCGAATGGCTAGTCAATTCGTACCCGGACAGGGAGGACAGATTCAAGTTCCTGCCGCTGGTGCCGCTTTGATGCAACAAATGTTTGGCAGAATGCCTATGTTAGGCGTTCGCAACGTAATTACAGAAGCAATCAAGCCCGGTAACGAAGAGTTTTTTGCCTCTTTACTTAGGCGCGGTCTAAATAAACCTGAAAATGCCGCTAAAAACAAAGAAACGATGCAAGCCATTGATGTTTTTTTGGTTCGCACTCTGGGCATGAGTCCTGTGACGGGTGCTATCGTGGCGCAAGAGTTGCGTCCGTTTGATCGTCCAGCGGAGCGTGAGTTTATTTCACCAATTCAAGATCAAACACCGCAAGTGCGGGAGGCTGAAGAAAATAAAGAGGCGCGACAGGCACAACAAAAAGCCAATCTTGAAAGGTTTGTAGAGGCTCGCAGACGTGAAGCCCAACAGCAAGCCCAACAGCAAGCACAGCCGCCCCAGCCAGCCCCTGTGGCCGCACCGCCGCAGGCGTCCATAGCACCACAGACTAACCCTCAATCGCTACAGCGAGCGGTACAGGTGCTAGGAATGGACGATGAAATTGGTGGGTTAGCTTCAGAGATGCTAATGAGCCAGCGCCCGGCCTAAAGCAGCCAATCTTTGGCGCTTTCCCCCAGCACATCACCAGCAATGTTGATCTTGTCCCGCAGCGCAGACAGAATCTTTTCGTCAATGGTCCCCGGGCTAACCAAGTCCACATAGGTCACGGTGTCTTTTTGACCGATACGGTGCGCACGGTCCTCCGATTGCAGACGAATCTCCAAGTCGTAGCTGTTGCTGAAGTAAATGACGGTGTTGGCCTCAGTCAACGTGATGCCATACCCGCCTGTACGGGGCTGACCGACAAAGAAACGTAGCTCCGACTCCGGGTCTTGGAAGCGTTCAATGATGTCCTGCCGGTCCTCTTGGGGCGTCTCTCCGAAATAACTAGCCACGGCCCCCGGGCCATATTGCTTGGCCAAAGCCTGTTCAATGGCGTGAATGTCATGCGTCCATGTGGCCCAGATGATTGCCTTGCCTTGCACCTCTTCAACAACGTCAAGAAGCTCTGGTAACCTATTGTTTTTTATAGGTTGTATCGGCCCATCGTCAGGTTGTAAATGCCCGCAGCAAATCTGTTGTAGGCGCATAATCTGCGTAAGCACAGAGGCGGTAGTTGCCAATTTGCCCTGCTCCAGCTGTGCCAATGCAAGCTCTTGCATCTGGTGGTACAGCACCACTTGCTCTTTGCTTAGGGACACCTCACGCCGAAGATAGACTTTTTCGGGCAGATCAAGGCAGTCCTCTTTCAAAACCCGGCTGCTGAAGCGGTCCAGCCGCTCGCCAAGCTCATCCAGCCTGCGGTATCCGACGATCTGATTGAAGCTGTGCGCACCCATGTTACGGCGTTGCACTACGGCATAACGACCCTGGAACCCGTAGAAAGAGTTAAATCCCAAAGCGTCCGTGTCCAAAAACGCACACTGACTGAAAAGGTCCATGGGGCTTTTGGTAATTGGAGAGCCGGTCAGGATGCGGCGATACTTTGACGCCTGACCTACTTTGATCAAATTCTTGGTGCGCTGGGCACTCTTGTTTTTGATGGTGGTGCTTTCGTCCAGTATGGTGATGCACTGTGGATTCAGGCTTATAAACCGCTGCGCGGCTGACGCCCCTTTGTTGGTGCTAAACGCCTCAGTATTCATTACCAATATGTGCAGGTGCCCCGGCTCACGCTTATCAGGGTCAGCAAGTGCTTGAATTTCTTCACGAAACTTTTTTGTAAAGTTGGGTTGCCACTTGACCATTTTGGTCTTGATGCGCTCTGGTAGGTGCGCCGGGATTTCTTTCTTGACCCAGTTGTCAAACACCCCCTTGGGCGCAATGACTAAAGCTGTGTTAATCTCCCGGGCCTCGTAAAGCGCACCCATGGTATCTATCGCAACCTTTGATTTCCCCGTCCCCATCTCCATAAACAAACCAAAGTATGGGCGTTGCCATGATTGATCAAAGACTTGCTGCTGGTGTTCATACGGATCTGTAGCGAAAGTGTACATATGCTCCCCTGCTGGTTGACATGCGACTTTATGCGATGGTAGCCTGATTGTCCAGCCCTCAAAAAAGGGCCGAATCAAGGAGAGAAGATGGAAGATGTATTTGCAGAGATGGAGGCAGACTCAGCCGCAGCCTCCGGAGTTGAAAAACTTGGTGATGACAAGCTTAGTAGTGTCTCACAGTTAGCTGAAAAATTGCGACTTCAAACAGAACTGGTCGAGAGTCTTGAGCAGAGCTTGAAGGACGCAAAGCAAACCCTGTACAAACTCCGTGATGACACTTTGCCCACCGCGTTACAGGAGTTGGGCCTGACCGGCTTGACTTTGTCAGACGGGTCAAAGGTCAACCTAAAACCCACCTATGGCGGCCATATTACGGTAGCTAACCGCGAAGAGGCTCACCAGTGGCTTAGGGATCACAAGTACGATGACATCATAAAAAATACGGTGTCATGTCAGTTTGGCCGGGGTGAGGATCAAGAAGCTGCCATGTTTTACGAGGAACTCAACCGGCAAGGTATGGTGGCGAGCCAAAAAACCGAAGTCCATGCACAAACGCTGAAGGCGTGGGTACGGGAGAGAGTAGAAAATGGGGACAATTTCCCCATGGAATTATTCGGCGCGTTTGTCGGCCAGCAAGCCGAGATCAAAAGGAGCAAGAAATGAGTGGAAAAGCAGTCAAAAAGCAGGAAACCGCAGAGATCGTGGCGCTTGACGCCGACTTATTTGAGCAGGACGCGGGCCAAGGCTTGGGTGAATTGGGCGCGGAAGACGTATCGATACCTTTTATTAAGATCGTACAGTCTACGTCCAAGGCTATTATCAAGGCCGGTGCGAAACCTGGGGATATCTACAACAATGCGACGAATCAATTTTTTGATGGGGCAACAGGTGTTCGTGTCATACCGTGTTCTTATAATCGGCGCTTTCTTGAGTGGAGCCCTCGGGATGATGATGCAAACTATCCTTTGAACATCTTCATGCCCACCGACAACTTGCCCGAAACGCAGCGTAATGACGATAACAAAGACATGATTGTCGGTAGCTCTAACTATCTGGAAGACACCCGCAACCACTACGTGCTGGTGGTGGACGAGGACGGCATGGCCCAGCCCGGGCTAATGTCGCTCACTTCCTCTCAGTTGAAAAAGAGCAAGAAGTGGAACGCCATGATTTCGTCCAGATACATGACGGGCAAAAACGGCAAGTTTCTTGCACCCTCTTACAGCCACATTTACCGCGCCAAAATCGTTGAAGAAGGCAACGCCAAGGGCGATTGGTATGGCTGGGAGTTTTCTGTAGAAAACGTGATCGAAGACGTTGGTCTGTACCAACAAGCCAAAGCCTTTGCGGAGGCGGTTGCTAGTGACGAAGTCACTGTGAAGCACAGCCGCGACGATGCGGGGACGATGGATGGCGATGTCATGGGAGATGACACACCGTTCTAAGATTAACAGGGGCCGCAAGGCCCCTTTCTTTGGCGAATAACAATGTCTGATGCAGAGCGTTTTGCGGCCATATTTGATGGCCTACAGCAAGCTTACGGCACCTTTGAAATAGATAGAACTAGCTCCAATGGGAAGTCCCAAGGTAAAGCGCGTGTGATACGCGAGCCACGGACCACGGAGCATTTTCAGCAGCATTTGGCTGGGCAAGGTGCCGGGATCGGGATTATTCCGATTAACGAAGAAGATAAGTGCATCTGGGGGTGTATAGACATAGATGAATACCCACTAGATCACGTCAAACTTATTGAGCGCATTCGCCACGCCAAGATTCCTCTGGTAGTCTGTCGTAGCAAATCTGGCGGCGCTCACTGCTTTATATTTTGCACGGATTGGATTCCGGCAAAGACCATGCAATCCACACTCCAACACCTTGCCAGCGGGCTTGGGTATGGCGGGTGTGAGATTTTTCCTAAGCAAATCAAACTCTTTCTTGACCGTGGGGATATCGGCAATTTCTTAAATATGCCGTATTTCGACGCAGAAGATGGTCTGAGATACGCTTTTAATGACGATGGCAGCGCCGCAACTCTACAGGAGTTCTTTGGCTTACATGCCGCGCACGTCCAAACACCAGAGCAAATCCAATCCCTCACGCAAGCGGTTGTCGAGGGAACCCCTATTGTGGACGGCCCGCCCTGTTTGCAAACCCTATGCGCCCAAAAAATCAGCGAAGGGGGACGCAACAACGGACTCTTCTCAATAGGTGTGTATCTCCGCAAAGCTTACGCGGACACATGGCAAGACGAAATCTTGCACCACAACATGGCGTATATAGACCCGCCGTTACCTCTCAACGAGGTCAACATCGTGGTCAAACAGTTAGAAAAGAAGGACTACGCCTACCGCTGCAACGAGCCACCGATCCAACCGTATTGTAACCGTGAGCTATGCCAGACTCGTAAATTTGGTATTGGAGCGGCTGTGAGCGACATGGCTGTAGCCAACCTCCGTAAATACAACAGTATCCCTCCGGTATGGTTCTTGGATGTAAACGGAGTGCCCCTGGAGCTTGACACAGAGGCGCTACAAAGCCAGACCGTGTTCCAAAAAGCCTGCATTGAGCAGCTTAACTTCATGCCCCAGACGATGCCCCGGCGTGGCTGGGAAGGCCGCATCAACCAGCTGATGAAAGAGATGGCTGAAACTGACGGTGCGATCATGGAGGTCAGCGAGGACGCCAGCATCAACGGGCAGTTTTATGAGTATCTGGATGAGTTCTGCACTTCTACACAGAAAGCCGAAGACAAAGAAGAAATTTTGCTCCGCCGCCCGTGGGTGGACGAAGACAACGAGGCCGTTCATTTTCGGCTCAAGGACTTTGAAGGTTTCCTGCGCAAGAACCGCTTCAGCGAGTTCAAGACTCACAAAGTGGCCCAGCGCCTACGGGACATTAACGGCGAAGCTGTACAAATAAGCATTAAAGGCAAAGCTGTCCGCGTGTGGCGCGTCCCAATACCAGACACGCCTGTAGGAGGGCCTGAATCTAAGGAATTTGGCACACGGAACACGGACCCCTTCTAATGTTTCGTATCTTTGGGCCGCCGGGAACGGGCAAGACCACAACTTTGTTAGGCATGGTGGAAAAGTCATTAGCTAACGGCGTTTCCCCATCAAGAATCGGGTTTTTTGCTTTTACTAAAAAAGCAGCAAACGAGGCCAAAGAACGCGCTGCGGCACGTTTTGACTTGGACCCGGACAAAGATTTGCCTTATTTCAGAACCATACACTCGTTGGCGTACCGGTTGATGGGTATTAAAGACAGTGATTTGATGTCGCATGAAAATTATCAGCAGCTGTCAGGCGCAATTGGTTTTGATTTGACCGGCACCGCGTTCAGTGAAGACGCAGAAACCACTTTTAAAAACACCGATCACCCAATCTTGCGTTTGATTCACTTAGCCAAAACGAAAAAAACCACATTGCAACATGAGTACAACCACAGCAGCGTGGGGTTTTTGTGGCATGAGGTGCAGTACGTGGCGGAATCCTACGACAACTACAAGAAAGCTTTCCATCTTATGGATTTCACAGACTTGCTTATCCGGTTTGTGGATGAGGCAGACTTTGTAATGCCAGACTTGAAGCTCTGTTTTCTTGATGAAGCGCAGGATCTATCCCCACTGCAGTGGGACATAGCCAATAAATTAGATGACAAATCCGAAAAAATGTATGTCGCGGGCGACGATGACCAAGCAATCTATCGGTGGGCAGGCGCTGACGTGAATTGGTTTATCAGCTTGCCTGGAGGGGCGGAGGTTTTAAAACAAAGCTATCGCGTCCCAAGAGCAGTACATGCCTTGGCAGAGCGTATTGCTTCCCGCATCCAGAACCGTTTTCCAAAAACTTATCTGCCCCGTGATGAGATGGGCCAAATTATCCGTGTTCCCGGCATTTATTCGATAGATATGTCGGAGGGTCAGTGGCTGATTATGGCGCAGGCGCGATACATGCTTTACGAAATAGAAACAGAGCTAAAGAACGGCGGGTATTTGTTTGAAAGACAAAGCGGCGGACGGTCCATTCCCGAAAAAATGTCTTTGGCAATCAATGGTTGGGAAAGCTTGCGGCGTGGCAAAACCATAACGTTTGCAGCTGCAGAGGCTGTATATAGCTACATGACGGGAAATGGTGTCCGCATCAAGCGGGGCCACAAAAAAATTAACGCCGAAGAAGATGACGTTTTTGATTTGAATGGTCTGCAACAGCACCATGGTTTGCTGGCAACCGTTGACATGATCTGGCACGAAGCGATGGATCGCATACCTGCGACAGATCGGGCCTACGTCACGGCACTTTTGCGCAGGGGCGAGAAGTTTAACGCCAAGCCTCGTATACGATTATCCACGATCCATGGCACCAAAGGTGGTGAATCTGAAAATGTCGTGATTTTACCTGATCTCACTGCTGCGGCGATGGAAGAAGGCGGCGACGATCTTCACCGAGTTTTCTATGTGGGCGTCACACGGACCATGAAGAATCTTTACATTCTGGAGCCCAACGACTACACCAAGGCATACAACCTATGAAGAAAGATCCAGAAATGGCCACGATCCGTTGCGACAAGTGTCCTAACACCGCAGAAGAAATCATCAATGCGGAAGAGCGGCGGCGTGTAGGCTGGTGGTGCAGGGCCTGTGGTTACTTCAAGAAATCTATTTTAAGGGAGCGAAAGGTACGATGACCGGCAAATTGCAGATGGCGATGTTTCCGCCAAAGAGTGATTGGGTGCCTCCCCTGGAGCTTCCTGACCTATCCGGGGCCGAAGAGATTGCGGTGGACGTTGAAACTCGTGACCCTAATTTAAAGAACAAAGGCCCGGGCTGGCCCACGCTAGACGGTGAGGTGGTGGGGTTTGCCGTAGCTACGGCGGGCTGGAAAGGCTACATACCGGTAGGACACGCAGGCGGTGGCAATCTGGACAAACGCATAGCCAGTAAGTGGCTGCGCAAAGTGTTGGAGTCCCCAGCAGATAAAATCATGCACAACGCCCAATACGATCTGGGCTGGCTGAAAGCAGAGGGCTTTGACGTTAAAGGCCGGATCATAGACACCATGATTACCGCCAGCTTAATTGACGAAAACCGCTTCAGCTATAGCTTGAACGCGCTTTGCTACGACCATCTTGGTAAAACAAAGTCTGAAAAGACGTTGGTAGAGGCCGCCAAAGAGTTTGGTGTAGACCCAAAAGGAGAGATGTGGAAGCTGCCTGCCATGTACGTAGGGCCATATGCCGAGACAGACGCAGAGATCACACTGGAGCTATGGAGTCATCTCAAAACACTGCTCAACCGCGAGGATTTGTGGGACGTGTGGCAGCTAGAGATAGGGCTGCTGCCGCACCTTGTAGACATGACTAAACGCGGCATACGTGTGGACTTGGACCGGGCAGAGCGCACCAAGCAGCAGCTGATGAAACAAGAAAAAGAAGCCCGAAAGCATATAAAAAGCATTTCGGGTATGGAGGTAGAAATCTGGGCGGCGCAGTCCATTGCCAAAGCTTTCGACAAGCTAGAAATCCCTTACCCCCGCACCGAAACGGACCTCCCCAGTTTTACCAAAGGGTTTCTGTCAGAGCACCCGCACGACCTAGCTAAATGGATCGTTAAGGCTCGTAACCTAAACAAGACCAGCGGGTCTTTTATAGACGGGATCGTTAAGCACGTCCATAACGGCAGGATACACAGCCATATTAACCAGCTGCGCTCTGACGATGGTGGCACTGTGTCGGGCCGCATCTCCATGAACAACCCCAACCTACAGCAAATCCCCGCCCGTGACCCCGAGCTAGGCCCCATGATTCGTTCTCTTTTCCTGCCCGAAGAAGGCCAGCAGTGGGCGGCTATCGACTTCTCGCAGCAAGAACCACGGATCTTGGTCCACTTTGCCAAAAATTACGGGGACTACAAAGGCGTCCCGCTGGAGGGGGTAGAAGCGTTTATCGACGGTTATCAAAACGATCCCAACATGGATTTCCACACCATGGTCAGCGAAATGGCCAAAATCCCACGCAAACAAGCCAAGGTCATTAACCTGGGGATGATGTACGGCATGGGCGTCAACAAGCTGTCCGACCAGCTAGATGTCAGCGTGGATGAAGCCAAAGCCCTGACACAGCAATACCACAAGCGCGTACCCTTTGTCCGTGGCCTGATGAAAGGCGTACAGAAGAAGCTGAATGACCCACGGTCCTCGGGCAGCATTCGCTCCCTGCGCGGCAGGAAGTGTCGCTTTGATCTGTGGGAGCCAGACGCTTTTGAAATGCACAAGGCATTGCCTCGTGATGAAGCTATCGCGACCCACGGCCCAACGACCCGGTTGCGTCGAGCCTACACCTACAAAGCTTTGAACAGGCTAATACAAGCCTCTGCAGCCGACATGACCAAGCAAGCCATGCTCAACGTTTGCGAAGAGGGGCACCTACCCATGCTACAAGTTCACGACGAACTGGCTTTCTCTGTCGAGACGAAAGACGAAGCCCGGCACCTCGCGGGCATCATGGAGCAGGCCGTCCCGTTACAGGTTCCAAACCGTTGCGATATCGACTACGGGCCTAGCTGGGGCGAGTGCGAAGAGCTTGATTAATCGTATAATTATGCGTATTCTCCTATAAATGGAAAAAGAACTTTATTTTTATCGGGCCGAGGTGGTCAAGTGTCAGGACGGGGACAGTGTTGTTGTGGAGGCTATGTTGGGATTTGACATAAAAACCACCCTCGTTACGCGCTTGCTGGGTATCGATACACCAGAAACCCGCATGGTTCCTGGGGGTAGCGCGGACCTTAAAAAACTAGGGCGGCTTGCAAAAACTTTTCTGACTAATTTATTGGAAAGCCAAGACGCCATTACAATTAGGACGCACAAGAAAGGTAAGTATGGGCGCTACCTTGCCGAATTGTTTATCGACGGCGACGAGTCCAGCGTCAATGAATTTATGGTGCAGGAACGGATGGCCGTGCGCTATTACGGGCAAAACAAACAGGCCGTACTAGAAGAGCATCTGGCCAACGTGGCATGGCACAAGGAGCAAGGAAACATCTGATGGATACGACAAAATGGAAGTCTGTACTCACTCCACGGGATCTTTACGAAGAGTTAGTAGTCATTGCCCGGGTAGAAGGCCGCACGATCAGCGGTCAGCTGCGCTACATCTTTGAAGGCTGGAAACAGGAAAACCTGTCAAAGAACGACCAGAACTACATTGCAGAACAGGTTGAATCTTTTAAGAAAGAAAGCGGGTCACCCATTAATTCCAAGAGCTTCAGCATATGATACGGGATGAGTTTGAAAAGGCTTTGCGCCGGTTTGAAGAAGACTTTGAAAAAGGAAAGGCGACCAAAGACCAATTCGACAAGCTGGATGTCTGGCAGCAACTGCTCAACGCAAAAATAGAGGCGCAACGTGAAGCTGACGCCAAACAAATCCATGGCTGGGTACACCCCAGCGAAGATGCACAAATAGCTATCCAAGCCGCAACGTCTATGGCAAACAGGATTCGTGAGCCAGTGGCTGTGCAGCAGGACTTGAGTACTAGACCGCTGAAAGATGCCGACCAAACGGTGCTTGAAGTGGTCAGACCCAAGTGATAACGTGAGTGCAGCATGATGTGTTCATGCTGACTCCTAAGAGTGGCCTATATTTCATTCTCCCAAAGTGTGAAAAATTGATGGCCTTTTAGCCCGGGCCCCTAGACCCGGGCTTTTTTTTACGGAGAGCATCATGGCAAAGCGAAAACGCGCAAGAACCAAGACCGGCCAATTTGTGGCAGACAACCCCGATACGCCCGAAAATGAAGCGTGGGTTACCGTAGGCGGCGTCGAAGCGTCAGGGACCACGGACAACGAAGCAGAGCCCGAAAAATTTAAGCCCATGGGATGGAAAGAGTACGCCATTCTTGGTGGTATTCTGCTGATCATGAGCTTGGTAGGTATCACCGCATGAGTGAGACAAGGATTACTGTGGATATATCGGCGCTGCACATAGACCATTACCCCCGGCTCCAGCAGTTTTGGAAGAAGCTCCAGGGTATGGGGCGCTATGTCAGAGATGTGTCAGACGCCGTATCCCGGCTATTCAACGTGATAGTCGGCGGCAACGGGGCAGATACCTTGTCCAGCCAAGCATTCCGCACCCCCGGGCCTTTCTGGGAAACGCTGCGGAAAATACTGGATATGCTGTTTAGCCCACGGGCCCGGAACCATTGCCAGAAGATGCACTGGCGCTGCCTAGAGCGATCAAAAGCCCTGCTGGCTAACCGTTGACGGTACTGTCCGAAAAAGACCGCGACCAGCTTTCTAAGCTGCTCCAAGACGATGAATCGTTTCTAGAGTTTGTCCTCAACGAGACTACAAACGGCGTCTGGCTGGGCGAAGCCAATAAACTCTTTATGATGAAGGTGATTCTGTCTGAAACAAAAGAGGACTATCACACGACCTTGGCCAACATAGGCTTTATCGTATACACCGACTACCTCTACGAAATGAGAGAATTGTTTTTGGAGAGTGAACCTACACATCTACACTGATGACCCCCTGCCCCCAAGAATACGTCCGCTGCTATACCCCGGAAGAATGGGATGACCTCCAGTTTTTGCTGGACGAGAACGATATAGCGTATGACATGGGTCCGATGGGGGACGTGGAATCCGCCATACATTTTACGTGGGAGCTTCTGTTCCTATCACCCTGGGAGCTTGCCTACATAGCCATACCCATGTCGGTCATAGCCTTCTACGTGCTGACGATCTACGGCGCGTTCAAATACATCCAACGCAAATTTAGATAGAAAACCAAAACGCAACCCTTTCCATCTTTCTATCTGTTGACTATAAGAGTAACCACCTGTAAGGTCTGTGATGGCCCCCGCGTTATCCTTGTACGGGTAGAGCAAAACTAGGTGTGCCCGCTAACGCACCTGTCGAAAGAGTTTTGTTCGTGTGGTTGGTAACTCACCACGCCCAACCGGTCTGGGCTGTGATCGGTTGCAATACCTAGTCTGTGCATTGAAAAGTGTATCAATGCGAGGCGGGGGTCAGATTCATAATGCTCGTAAAGACTAGGGCACAGCCACCCCTAACTACGACACAAGGACCATGGATATGAAAACTAGAGCCGAGGAAATGCGCGAACAATGCGCAGCTTTTCACAAAGCAAACCCTCTGGTATGGCAGTATTTTTGTAAGTTTACTTTCACGATGATTTACAAAGGTTTCAAACACTATTCCGTTAACGCTATTTTTGAGCGCATCCGTTGGGAACTTGATGTCGGGGGTGATGGCACCTCAGTATTTAAGCTGAATAATAATTACCGGGCTTTTTATGCGCGTCGATTTCACAATATGTTCCCGCAACATGCAGGGTTTTTTCGCACCCGAGAACAAACTAGCTCCGACAAAGCCGCAACCGACTTACCCGAGCTAACCCCAGACTATTTTGATCGTGCATCAGGAGAATAAAAATGGAAAAACCAATTTTTGAAAAAGGAATACCCGTGCCAGCGGAAGGCGGGTGTCGGGCGAGTAAATATTACTGGGTGCGTGAAATGGAAATTAACGATTCTTTCACCTGTACACACAAACAGTACAACGCCATTAGACAACTAACCCAAGGCGAAAGAGCGCCGTGGTTGCCAGAGGGCTTCAAGCTTGAGACTCGAAAGATTGAGAATGGTGTGTATCGGATCTGGAGGACGGCGTAATGGAAGCTACCGTACTAATTAAAGTGCTAGACGAGTCCGAAGGCACTGCGCTGTCATTCGACATGAGCGATTTCGACTTTCTTTCTTGGCAGGAGTGTAAGGCCTTCTTTTGGGACCAACGCGAACGCTTTGAAATCTTAAAATCCTCCGAGGGCACCGTTGAATACAACGAAGACATACCCCAGGAAGGTAAAGAAGATTGGAAAATGTACTGGGTGGGTGACGGCGTCTTAAGCGCCGATGCCCTGCTCGCTTGGAAAATACTGCTCGCCAACGGGTACAAAGGGTATTTGCTTTGGGACATCGACCCTAGTGGTGGCTGGAATACTCACGTTATCCTCACGGACTACGTTGCATGGCCCACGGCCAACGGTTCTTAAAACGGCTTTCTATATAGAGTTTTTCCAGATAAATAAAAAAATAAAAAATAAAATTGAAAAATGGCGGGATTGGCGGGATGGCGGGATAATCGGCCTCTAGGCCCCATAAAACCTAGCTTTTGACCATCCCGGACGTATCCCGGCCCCTGCACCACGGTGATTTACAAAGCTTAATCAAGCTATTGCTTTAAGATTCTGACGGAAAAATAAAAAAATATATTTTATAAATATCTGAAATATATCTATATAGATAGGCCGTTTTAAGCTAACGTTAGCCGGACTTACTCTGATACGGAGACACCATGTCTAAAGATCGTTATGCCAAAGTACTGGACGTAAAAGCGGCGGCGCTGCCCGAAGC